>Ga0065711_1000706_pt1 | contig 57345 bp, 48 predicted proteins | sample Hoacrofraction12_FD_59098 | JGI IMG/M metagenome (GOLD analysis project Ga0065711, IMG submission 59098) | Hoatzin crop microbial communities from Cojedes, Venezuela - Epithelial fraction 12 v2 (version 2) | ecosystem: Host-associated > Birds > Digestive system > Esophagus > Crop | place...
CATCTGAACATGAGGAAGAACTTCTTCCCTCTGAGGGTGACGGAGCACTGGAACAGGCTGCCCAGGGAGGTTGTGGAGTCTCCTTCTCTGGAGATATTCAAGATCCGCCTGGACAAGGTCCTGTGCAGCTGCTGTAGGTGACCCTGCTTTGGCAGGGGGGTTGGACTAGATGACCCACAGAGGTCCCTTCCAACCCTTACCATTCTGTGATTCTGTATTCTATTTGAAACGAAATTCTGTGGTTTTGTAGCAATTAGGCAACTATGAATGTATTCATTATAAGAATGTCTCTAACGGATTATGGGTTGTTTTGGTGGTTTATAAAAATACGCTGTTGTATACTCTGAAGTAAAAGCATATGTAGAGTCTGCTGCTTTTGAAGCCCATGAAAAAGCAGTGTAACTCACTGTCCAAAGAGTAGGGATTGTTTACTGTAAAATGGATTATAATTATGTATGAGTGAGTGTGTGTTACTATGCTGTATTATGATAATTCACCAAATTCTATACAACCTTTTTCCACCTTTAGAGTTTTAAAATTCTAAAGTTGACTGTCTTGGTTAAGAGGCAGCTTTTTATCTTCCTGCCTTTCAACTCTGTTACAGACTTTGAGAGCTAGACTAACTTAGATCACCTCACATTATATGATGGATTAAGAAGCTGAACAAAGTGGTGACAAGGTGCTGTATGGTAGTTAATTTGTGAGAACTGTATGAACACTTTCTACTTTGAAACAGACAAGTTTGAGGTAGCCTACTTGGAGAAGTATTTGAATAAAATTAAAAAGGCTTAAAGAAAAGAGAAGGAATATAAGAGTTTTGTTGTGTTTAAATTAAGTGGCTGCTGACAGAAAAGATCTTTAGGATTTAAGAAATTTAAAAAAATGTTTGTTGGTTTTGTTGGGGTTTTTTGTGGGTTTTTTTTGGTCCTAATCGTAAAGGACGAAGCCCTTAATGTGTCTCTGACACTCACGTGGTGATTGTTACTAGACTCATCTCTGCAGTCAGCATAACTGATGTCTTAAAACAGCAGTCTTGAGTTTAAAAATCCACAAGAACTGTTTTTTCCTAAGTTAGTTTGACAATTGAATGGACTTGCTCTGATTTTGTAGAAATACTGGCAGTTATATCTAAGATGCTCATATCCAGGATATTTTCTTCATCCTCTAGCACTGAGCTCCTAGTTTCTTTGAACTGTGATAGTCAGAATCTTGAACCTGCTGCAAACAAACCTTGAAGTTTGCTGACCGTTTTTCTTTGAGAGTTACAAAAGCTTTGGATTTCCAAGGTCAGCTATAGAAAGCTGCCACTCAAGTTGAAGTTTCAGCCTGCATTCAAATTACTGTAGCACATCTGACTTCATGCTTGGTACGTAGGTGCCATGATACTCCAAATCTGTCTCAAAAAAGTAGTCCCTCAAAGTAGTTAAATAGTCAATTAGCTGTAAGGACAGTTACATACCCTACAGTGGTGAAAGCCTTCTGTGTGGGAATTTCTTGGTGTGAAATCCTGAAATGATCAATGAGAGGTTACAAAACTTGTAAAGTAATTTTAAAGGTATGATGGCGAAAAAGCAGCAGTTAGACTAAGGGTCCAGTCTTGCAAGATGCTGAGTGTTTCTTGTGCCTGTTTTGCTTCTGCTCCCTTTGGGGATCCACATAGAGAATTCACAAGAAGAAACTGGCTTCAGGAGCTTTGGTGGTTGGGGTGGGTTGATTTGTTGGGGTATGGGAGGTTTGTTTTTTTCAAGTAATCTGAAATTGGTAGTTTTTTTCAAGGAATCTGAAAGTAGGCAGAAGGATCCACGTTAACTATGGGACAGGTCCTTAAACTTCAGGCTTAATGATTCTCAAATAGTCTCGTAACAGTTCGTTAGGTCTTTCTTCTCTGTTGCTAAACTGTGAAGTTATTCAGTGCAATCAAATGTATTTAATGGTAACTTTACAGCTATGTGAGCAGCCAGTCTCATTGCTTATATTAATATGTAGGCTAAGCCTCGAGTGGCCACAGTGGGTTGAGCAACTGGAGCGTATTGTGTGTATGCAGCAGTGAATGCCCATTGCTGAGATTCCATGCATGACTTTTTTTGATTCAGTCAGTGCACTGTCAGCATTGCAATTAATGCAGTCTTGGATTATGGTACGTGCATTAATCTGTACTAGACATCAATTGGTGGGATAATTTAACATTTCTGATTGCCATGGTTTTAGAAAATTGGAGTGACTTAGCTTTGGCATCTCTAGTAGGATATCTCTGTGGAGACAGCCAGGGGAGAATAACTCATTCCATTTTAACACTTAAAGCTCAAATCCTACGATTCAGTTCTGAGATTGTGCTTGTGAAAATAAGGTATTTGGATGGATTTAGAGAAGAATGGTTACTCCTTCATTTCAAAATATGCCCAGCTGGATGAATATAGGCTTCTGTAGAAAACATGATAGAAAGGAAAAATGTGAAACATCAGCAACATGTCCTGTATGTAAGAGAAGCCTAAGTGGGAGCAAGGAGCAAAAAAGTCATTGTTTGTCAGCCAGGAAGAACCAAAGACCCATTCAGACTAAGCATCGTTTTGTTGCCTGTTGGAAAAGCTACTAGTTTCTGGTTATTTTTTTGGTCATGTGGCTGGAGTGTCCAGTCTGGTGATAAGGATATAAGCTGGATCTCATGTCTAATATTCTTGGCAGAAGTGCTTGACAACAAACTGGCTGTGAATTTCCTTAGTGTATGTTAATGTCCCATCTGATAATTTCTTTTTCCTTTTTCATGTAATTATTAAAGAGTTAAGCCTGGAGCAATTTCTAGGCTTAACCCACAATCAGAGATGGAAGTCAAGAAGTGTACCCATGAAGTCTATGTATATTTGCAGCTCATTGATTTGTCTTTAGAAAGTGTATCTGCAAAACTTTCAGAGAAGTTTTTTAGGAAAACCCAAAGGTTAAGGTAGTTCACAATTCAGGCAAAGATGCAGGTTCTTTCGTCTCAGTCCTCCACTGTTACCTCACCTTACATGCTGGTTTTGTGGCGGGCCCAGAGGTTGATGGTAGTGATGCATGACATACATTTTTTACTTGGATATGGAGTTGGGCATTGTGTTGATTATGTGTTTAGTTCATAGGGGCTAACAGGAGAGACAACGAAGAAAGAAAAGAGTGAACAAATAGGACATGGATGCCATGACAGTTCCAGTTTGATTTCCTGGTATTAGGGCAAAGGTCGTGGCTGTGGGACATGAAATAACAGAAAAGGCTAGATATTAAAAAATATGTTTGTTCTTTCTCTCAAGACATAGTTCAGGGGGATCATACAGAAATCCAGAGGTGGCCGTGGAAGTTAGGCTTGTCTTGTTTTGCATCTTGGAATTATGTGTGTGCTGTGCTAGCAGGCTGTGGGAATGAAAACCCAGATCATAGCAGTTGACGTTGTTCTTGTGGTTGTGGTTTGTTTTGATGGCCTTTCCGGGTGCTGGGGAGTTTTTGCAGCACTAGGTTGATTAGACAAAACGTTGTGCCTCTTGGCTGGCATGAATCTGTATGTTCTCTGTAGCGTTGCCTCACTCATGCTGTTCTGGAAAAGTTTTCAGGATCTGCTATGACCTGCAAAGCGTTTGACACTGTCCTGCACGACATGCTTGTCTCTAAATTGAAGAGAAATGGATTTGATGGATGGAACACTCGGTGGATAGGGAGCTGGCTGGGTGTTTGCACTCAAAGAGTTGCAGTCAATGGCTCGATGTCCAGGTGGAGACCAGTGACGACTGGTGTTGCTCATGGGTCAGTAGTGGGACTGGTGCTGTTTAACATCTTTGTCGGCGACGTGGACAGTGGGTTTGAGTGCACCTTCAGCAAGTTTGCTGACGACACCAAGCTCTGTGGTGCGGTCAACACACTGGAGGGAAGGGATGCCCATGCTGGAGGGAAGGGACCTTGACAGGCCAGCCTGTGCAAGCCTCATGAAGTTCAACAGGGCCAAGTGCAAGGTCCTGCACCTGGGTCATGGTAATCCCAAGCACAAATACAGGCTGGGCAGAGAATGGATTGAGAGCAGCCCTGAGGTAAAGGACTTGGGGGTGCTGGTTGACAAGAAGCTCAACATGACCCGGCAGTGTGCGCTTGCAGCCCAGATGGCCAACCATATCCTGGGCTGCATCAAAAGCAGCGTGGCCAGCAGGGTGAGGAAGGTGATTCTGCCCCTCTGCTCTGCTCTGGTGAGACCCCACCTGGAGTCCTGCATCCAGCTGTGGAGCCCTCAGCACATGAAGGACATGGACCTGCTGGAGCAGATCCAGAGGAGGGCAACAAAAATGATCTGAGGGATGGAACATCTCTCCTATGAGGACAAGCTGAGAGAGTTGGGGCTGTTCATCCTGGAGAAGAGAAGGCTCTGGGGGGACCTGGTTGTGACCTTTCAGTACCAGAATAGGGCCTACAAGAAAGCTGGAGAGGGACCTGTTTACAAGGGCATGTAGTGATAGGACAAGGGGGTAACGGCTTTAAACTAAAAGTGGGTAGATTTAGATTTGATATAAGGAAGAAATTCTATACTATGAGGGTGGTGAGGCACTGGAACTTGTTGCCCAGAGAAGCTGTGGCTGCCCCCTTCCTGGGAGTGTTCAAGGCCAGGTTGGATGGGGCTTTGAGCAACCTGGTCCAGTAGAAGGTGTCCCTGCTCATAGCAGGGGGGTTGGAACCAGATGATCTTAAAGGTCCTTTCCAACCCAACCATTCTGTGATTGTGATTCTATGCCAGAACTCTTCTGAGGAAACTGAAGAGTTTGAGGTCTGTTTTTTTCACGTCCTCTATTGTTCTATTCTGTAATCTTTTCTTTTGATACATTTTCAATCTCTTTGGTATTTTAATATTAAAAACATGCATGGACGGATCACTGGAGAGTTCTTGTTTGTGTCAGAGACAAAACAATGTGTGGTTTGGGATTTGCAGAACCACAATTGTTACCGTAGCTGCTGGCCCTGCAACAGGTGAACTAAGAGTACTGAGAAGTGGACGATGTGAATGACAGGAAACTGTCCCAGTGCTGCATGCAGTCGTACAGGCGCTGACACAGCTGTGCGTGGTGGAGTGGTGGTACTGGCTCTGGGAAGTGGACGCTAAATGATGGCATTGGCTGACTGTAGTTGCAGAGCTTTTTCACCTGCAGCAGTCTGCATTCCTAGATCCATGTGATGATAGTTAGCCCGAGCTACAGAGCAGGAAAGGAAGTTTCTTAGCAATAAAGAACAAGTAGTGGTTAGTCGCCTGGAGATAGCAATGCAAAGCTGCTTTCTGGTTGGGTGCAGTCACCCTGATGTTAGAAAATCTCTGGTGGAACTGGGCATCGTACATAGTCAGGGCCAGTGTGACTTAGTATTGCTGAGGGCTCTCATAGCAAACAGTATTTTTGTTTTAGTCACATTCTGCTGTCAGCCTGTTCACCTTGACCACCTTGGAGAGATCTGCACAAACAGTCTTAGCCTAGAAATAAGGGGAAGTCTGACAGCAAAAGACCAGTGGCATAAAGAAGGCAGTCTTGCTGTTATTTGCTTTTCCAACCATATAGAAGATTTCTGTTAGCTTTTCTTTTTTTTTTTTTCTTGTCCTTCTTTTGGGTGGGGTTATTCCTACACCTGTGGCAGGTTTGGTTATACCAAACTTTGATAAACCAGGCACAGATAGCTTAGCTTTTTTGTAGGAGCAGTCAGTGGCACAATAGTGGAGCATTTCACTGGTGCGTTTTCTTGTAACTCTTTGGAATGGATTTATAGCTAGACCAAGGCTTGGTGGCCTGCCTGCTGACTGCAACTAGTGTGCCTACAGCTACTGCACGTGTTCTGGCCAGGCCAGTGCAACGGCATTGCCTTCCCACGTTGAGATCTGAGCAGTACGGATCCATGGTGACTTTGCTGTGCAGTAGGGAAACTTCCACATAACAGAGATGTGGAAATTTGTGGTAATGCTGAGAATTGATCTCAGATCTCTCAAGGCCTAAATAAATGCTGGTGAATATTTAGATACTATTTCCACCCCCACCCCCCCTGCCATGCTGTCATGCAGAGTTTTAGTCCTAAATCCTCAAACATCTCTAGAGTTAAATCTCTGATCCTGATCCCACTAAATCACATAAAAATATTTCTAGTGACTTTAGGAGGTTTTGGGTGCATCCCAGAAAGAGTACAACTAATTTCTGATGATTGTACTACGTTTGAGTTCTTGTAAAGAATTGTGCTTATACACAGACACTCAATAAGTTAGTAAAATGCAACATATTTCTTATTTAAAAGCCTTTATCCTTTTATTTTCTTGCTTCACTATTATTACAGCGGACAGTGCCCAGTTTGCAACCATCAGCTGGAGAGCAGTGACCTCACCGAAGAGGAATATAATAATCTCAGAGAAAGGATAATCAGGGATGTGATACACGGAACCGACACTTTCAGAAAGACAAGCCCACAGGTAGGTCTTGTGTGCTGTCGGGTTCATTGGCTAGGAGGGTAATACACAATTAATGTTCAGGTGAAAACACCACAAATTTTTTTTTCTTTGCTTTAGACTTTAATAGGCCACTAGATACTGAAGTATCCTACGTATCCTTTTCACTTGTGTTTATGAAGTGGGTCTAAATCTTGACCTCTGTCATATTGTCTTTCTTCTTGGAGCATCTCTCCTACGAGGGGAGGCTGAGGGAGCTGGGCTTGTTCAGCCTGAAGAAGAGAAGGCTGAGAGAGGACCCTATAAATGCTTACAAATATCTGAAGGGTGGGTGTCAGGAGGATGGGGCCAGACTCTTTTCAGTGGTGCCCAGCGACAGGACAAGGGGCAATGGGCACAAACTGAGGCACAGGAAGTTCCGTCCGAACATGAGGAAGAACTTCTTCCCTCTGAGGGTGATGGAGCCCTGGAACAGGCTGCCCAGGGAGGTTGTGGAGTCTCCTTCTCTGGAGATATTCAAGACCCGCCTGGACAGGGTCCTGTGCAGCCTGCTGTAGGTGACCATGCTTCAGCAGGAGGGACCGACTAGATGACCCACAGAGGTCCCTTCCAACCCCTACCATTCTGTGATTCTTCTTTTTTTCAGTCAGCTGTTAATGGATACTGAAATAATTTAAATGTAGGGATTTTTTTTTTACATGAAAAAATTAAAAAGTATGGAAATCTTTCAGTCCTTCAAAAGCTGTGTTTTCAATACGGCATAAAGCCCCATAACTAGGCCAAGCTAAGCGGTGCGGGGGGAGTCCGGGCGTGGCGGTGCGGGCCGAGACGCGGTCCGCTAGGGGGCGCCCGCGCCCCGCGCCGCGGCGGCGATGGCGGCGTTGGCACGGTTGGGTGGCGGCGTTGGCGCGGGTCCTGGCGGCGCCGGGTCGAGCGCCGCGGGCTTCCCGGTGACGCAGGCGTGGCGCGGGGAAGAGCTGGGGCTGCGGCGCGGGTGGTGGCTGCAGGCAGCGGTCCGGACGCCTGGTTTCCAACCAGAGTTTCTCCCCACTTAAGGGCGTTGAGCTGATCTAGCTGTGAATTGTGCAGGGGAGTAAAATTACCCTAAAAACACAGCAATGATTTGAAGTGTTTAAAATGGCGTACTGTAATATTACAGTACTGATGTCCTAAAATATTATACGATAAACAAAAGGATGCATTTTATTGCACACTATACAGCTAACTCTGTCTGGTCTCTAAAAGCCTTTGTGAAAATTACGGTTGAGGTTAGTTTATTAAAGAAAGCCACGACAACATAACTTATGATTCCTTAACCAGTTAACTGCCTGGTCTGTGAAGTTTCATGTCTGTTCTCTGTGGTGACTGCTGGCTTGAAAATGTCGAGTTTGTCAAGTACAGAGGGCTGGATTAGCAGTACCAGTTGAAGGCAGGGAGATTTAGGAAGGGAGTTCCAGTAACAGGATACTCACACTCAGGCTGAGCAGTAATGGAAATGATGTTCCCCCTGTTTGAGAACCTGACTGATGAAATGAAGTCTAAAGAAACAAAGACTCAATACACTATTTCAGGTTTTGATGTCAGTAGATTTTGTTGGTCCATGTGACAGCTGAAATTCTGTCCTTTACCACTCTGGGGCCACCCACTTGCTGGTTCCAAGCTGACCTTGTTCCAGTTTCATATCAGCAGGCAGTCATCAGGAGGCTGAATGGAGATGAACAGCATGTGTTTACTGTTGGCTGTACCACTTAAAGTCTGCTCCCTCAGTGAAATTTGAGCATGGATGTAGGGGTAGAGGCAAAACAGTGTCGTGGTGTGTCAGAGGTCTCCAGAAATAAATTTGGGACTTTTTCGTTGCCTTTGTGCTGTGAAAGCAGACGTGTGGTGATGAAAATACGCTGCCCGTTTTAGGTATGCCAGACTGTGTGACTTCTCCTGCAGCCAGGGTTTTCCAGAGGGGAAACTAGGTGAAGAGGCTGAAAATAGGATGTAAGCAAATATATCTGAGAGGGGGGTTTCCATTTCACAGTCAGTCACTTTTATGTAGTAACTGCAATTGAAATGGAAAACATTTTAGCTTTCTATTCTGTCTTTTCTCCTAACTAGTTTTTTTTAGTGCATCTGTGTTTCTTGCAATGAAATGGTTAGTCAGGGAAACAGTTTGAGTTGTTTTGAGCTCTAAACATTTAGTTTCCAACAATGTTTCAAATTGAATATGTAACGCATTTGGAATCTGCTTTTTCCTTCACTGAGGAATAGTCTTTTGTCTTAATTTTGCAATAGCCTCATTGCTTTATTTGATTTTGTTTATCTCAAGAATAAATGTGACCAGAGTAGAAAATTAGGAGCAAAGATTGGGTTTGTTGAGGATCACACAAAAGTAGTCTGTTGTACTGTGATTGAAAAAGAAATAATCTTTTTTGTAATTAGTTGTAGGAAAGAAAATCAAACAACTTAGGTTTGTTACATCAGAATGGTAGTGAACGCTTTTGACAAATATGTTGAAAAGATGGCTTGCAGTAGCTATAAAACTGATTATCTGCAGTAAGAAAATACCTGTTGCACATTAAAAATAGACATTGATTCAGATCTTCATGCATGACTATTGAAAGTTCTATTAGGATATCACATGATGATCTACTATAGCGAGCTCCAACCTTGCAGGCTGCCATAGAAACACAACAATTGTAACAAGACTGTCACCTTTTGTACCAATGTCCATATGATGTTTTCAGTCGGATGCGTGTTTACTCTGGCTGCATTTAATTGGGACCTACGCCATTGAGACTGAGATGACATAATCACTATACTGAGTGGCAGAATCAACTTTTACTGTGATGACTTTCATGGTGCAGCTGCTCCCAGGTGTTTGTCTCAAATAAGCAAATGCAGTAATTTCATTCCCTTAGTGGCTACTTCATACCCCTGATAGGCCTGAAAAGACTGTTGTGCAGGAGCACATGGGAGATGTGTATGTGCTGTCAAGAAGGCAGGAAGAGATGGGTTTCTGGGCATGTAAAGTCCCTGCACTAGATCTGGGCAAAGTGTGTAAAGGGGTTTTACATACTCCTTTAGAATATAAGAGACTGAAGGGGAAGAGGAAGTGACCCATTCATCTCAGTGTTATTTTTGCAGCTGAATGAGGTTGTGCTGTTTCCAAGGAGCCTTGAAAATAAAGCTTTATCTCTTACTTTTAGATTGATGTCTTTTCTATAATGCTTTGGTTCTCCTTCCACACGTGCGTGTTTCCCAACTCCAGAATTTGCCCCAGAGCCCTATGTGGTATACGTTGGTCCTGTTCTGAATGGAGTAGTTTGTTCCTTCCAAAACCCTGTGTACTCCAAACTATGAAAACTGTGTCTGACACAGTCATCCCTAACCCCATCTGGCAGACCCTTCACTCCCAACTTCCAGTGTGATCTTCTCATTCTTTTGCCTGCTTTGTTGACTCTCAGCTGGTGGTCAAAGTCAGCTAAACTGCCTGCACTTGAGCTGTTTCCAAGGTGAGCTACCCTTATGTGCCCTGAGATGCCTGGGTGATTGTGGCTGTTCATCTTGCACCTGGATGTCATGGCTTCTTTGCCTGAGCTTAGGGAGAGAGAGAAGGCTAGTGAATTCAGTTAGACCTGCTGGGTCTCCTGAGAAGATCAGGGGCTGAAGAGGAGAAAACCCCTTCCTGGCAAACAAACAATACTGTGTGCACAGTGTGTGCCACAGCCCAGGCTATGTGTGCCATTTACCTCCTCTGCCTCTGTTCCCACCTAAGTTACCTCCTCCCTGTCACTGCAGGGGAGCAAAGAAATTTCCGAGGGGAGAAAACATGGAAGGAAGGAGAAGGCTGGGTCGAATTTCTGCTGTGGGTTCATGTGCCCCCTTCCCTTCCAGATACATGCCACATTGCAGCAAAGGGATCAGATTCCTAGTTAAGTGTTCATCCTCTGCAGTAGGAGTGCAAAACTTTGGCATGCTGCCGAATTCTGCAAAGCTCCTTGCACTGGGGTGGGGGCTGTTTTGGGCAGGAACAGTTCTTGTGGTTTCTTCTCAGGTGGGAATGACTGGAAGTCCTCTTGCGAGTTCTGTGGCAGGGTGGGTCACTTTGCTAGGGTTCAGTTTAAAATGACAGACTTGGGTTCATCGCTAGCTTCTGCAAGAACCATGCTGGCAGGATGAAACTCCTGCTGGTGCCAGCATGGGTTGAAAGCTTTCTGTTCACCCCCCTGATATAGGGGTGGTGAGCTGTAGTTAGGGTTGGGATTAGGCTAAGCCTAGGCTTCAAGGTGGTAGAGATTTCTGAGCTTGTGGGTTTTTTTACTTCTTTTTTTTTTTTTTTCTCTCCTCCGCCCAAGAGTAGGGTGAATGCTGAGATTGGCTTAGATGAGCAAGTTATGACTAGTTTTTAGATGGGTGTGAGTTACTGGCTTGTAGCTAGGCGGAGTTTTCAGGATGGCAGGGGTAGAAGAACCCATTATTGGTGAATACAGAAAGTCCTGAAAGTGTGGTGTTTGGGGATTAGTGTTTTGGACAGCAGGTGATGGATAACTTGAGTAATTGTTGGAGCCTTACAAGTTCATTAGGATTGAGTGAAAGCTATTGCTAGTGGAGATGAAGGGCTTATTGGTATCCTTTTGGGTACGTGTTGTTGTTGGGCTATGAATGAGACTAGGGTGAGAGTTGATATTTGGGAGTTAATATACTTGAAGCAGTCACTTCATATGGCTGTGGTTAGGCCAGAGCATTAAATTTAGAGGTGGCATCAGTAAGGACAAATATGTTATCTAGTCTGCAACAACAGTGATCAAAAAACTTGCTTATAGTTGTTGTTTGATTGTAGGATGGCCAGTGCTGCACAGTTTAATTCTGCAGGTTTTGCAGAATAACGAATTTAGACGAAGTCCATTGTTGCCTTGTGGCTAATTTTTAGTTATGGGAATGATATGGTCATTAGCTTGTAGATAAGGATAGGGTTAGCATTGCAGTTAGAATTAAATACACTGATATCAAGCCTGAAGACTCCCGAATCATGAAGATGTGCAGTCATAAGTCTAGGGAAACCTACAAACATGAGACATTTGCAGATAGGGTTGAACAGCTTTTTTGGTGGTTTTTTTTTCCCACCCAGTTCTCTGCTAAATACAGGCCACTGGACTCAGTCAGGACAGGGTTACTATTCAGTAGGGCAGAATCCTGCATTGGGTTAAGAGCCAGGTTTGCTGCTAAATCCTGTAACATCTGCAAGGATAGAGGACAGCTTGTCTGAGTGGGGATCAGGATTAGCTGTGAGTTTGTTTCAACTGCAGTATTTTGGCTAGAACTAGAGTTAGTTTGGGGGTTAGAGAGAACACTAGCCTCAGAGCTTGATCCACTACTCAGTCTTGTAGGTCTAGCAAGCACAGAATAAAGACAGGTAATGTTTTATGGCGAGTGTTGAGACAACTGCAGTAGGAGAGTGCTCAGAGTCTGAGAGCATTGCAGCCCAAGCTGCAGGCTTTATCCTGCTTACTTTCTGTCCTCCTGCCTCCATTTAATTCAGGGTGGATGTTATACTTTTCATGTGATATGATGTGCTAGGGTGGAGGGAACTTCTGGGAGGAGAGAAAAGGAGGGGAAGAGGGGAGACCAAGTGGGAAATGGGTGGTGAGAGACAAAGGCAGTTGGAGTTTTTCTAAAGTTTCTCTTGCATCTTCCTTTACCCCAGAGGCTACTGATAATGGAAGCAAGCAGAAGCACATGGAGTCTTTTGGCAGGAGGATAAAAGACTTGGCTGCTTCCTTAGCAGCAAGAAATAGAGCTAGATGAAAACATCATAAATTCAGCACACATTTCTTTTCCTCAGTTACCTCGGTGTTAGGGAATCTTTCTTGGGGGTGGGTCAGATCTTCTGGGGTGGTCCACAGCCCTCCATTACTCGATTCACGTAGCAAGGAATGAGTTGGGATTTTGTTCAGGTCACTTGGTCTCCTTTGCCATCAAATGGTTATGCAGCAGAATTAGGCCACCTTGCGACACAAGAATGCTCCTTTCTTCCAGTCCACTGTGTAAACCTGGTTTGTTGTTCTCCACAGTCTTTTCAAACTACTACTTTGTCACCTCTGTATTTGGAAATTCTCTTGACATGATACATTCCTCATATTCCAGTCAGTGCAATCAAGCAAGAAAAATCTGGTTCTTATTTTACTGATTTTTTGAACACCAGTTGCTTGGCTAAAATACAGTTGCTAACCTTAGCTTGTTTCCAGTGTATATCATCTGAAGATCTTGCTGAGCAAAACACAAACTTGGTTTCCCGATGCAGTGCTTTTTCTCAGATCTGTATCTTCCTTACATTAGCTAGAATGTATAAGGAGAAATACAAAGAAATAAAAGCAATTGAAGAATTTCACCAAGGTTTAATAATGGCATACCTTGATAAAGTATTTCTTTTTTCCTGTTCATTAGCTTGTCACAGAGGCAGATAGGATTGTAAACATGAAGTCAGAACAGTAACTTTTAACTAAAGAATTAAACTAAGCTGAATTATCTGAATTATCTGAGTAGCTGATTTTTAAGGAGCATATTTTATCAGGAACCTCTTGGACATGGAGTCCTTTACTTGCAGCTCATACATTCCACTAGGTGGGATCTTGAGGCATGTTTACATAATGCAGTCTGCATACACTACCATCTCTTTTTTTAAGTGTTCGCTGTCTCCGAATATTGCTAAGTTCTCTGATAATACTTCTAAACTAAAATTAGTGTGAGCACATGTTGATTTAAGACACTTTGAAATGTCACTTCTTGGAACTTAAGTACTATTGAATGGTCCTTTACCATTTGGTCCAAGTTGAGGCACTGGTCTCCAGCTGTGGCTAAAGAGAGATTCTTCTGATGCTGCAGAGGTCTATGTGGAATTGTCCAATATAGGGCTTCATTATAATTTATTACAATTAGAATAGATTTAGAAGTTATCATAATTTCGTGTTATCTATCCAATGCCTTATCTCTTAGGATTTGATTAGATTCATTTTAGAACATCAGCAATTTGAGCACGTTTTCATTACGCTATGATGATCATGTAAGTAGATACAGTTCCTACAGAAATCTGTAAAACATAAGTGCACTTTCTTCCTGTATTATGCATTGTTTCATCTTTCTGATGATAAATTTAATTTGTTTTTGTATTCGTCATTGGTTTGGTTTCTTCTGTGCCATCCCCTTCCTAAGTATCTGTAAAATATTTCATATATATATGGGAATTAGTAGAGAACTTTGAGAGATACTTCTATTTTTTTCGCATGAACCTTTGTTTTTTCTTTTCTGCCTTTTTGTCATGCTATAATGTCATGGTTTAACCTGGCAGGTAGGATCATGCAGCTGTTCACTCGCCCCCCCCCGGGATGGGAAGGAGAAGGTAAAACTCTTGGGTTGAGATAAAGATAATAAGACAACAAAGGAAATAATAATAAAAATAGTAGAAGAATATGCAAAACAAGCGATAGACAATACAATTTTTCTCACTGCCTGATGATCGATTGCGCAGCCAGTCCCTGAGCGGTGGTTGCAGAACTTGTGGATTTCCCAGAGCTCACAGATTTTATGGACCTCGCTGAACTTGTGAATTTTGCAGAACTTGCTGAACTCCCAGAAAAAGGTTCAAACTCATGGAAAAGGATCGAACTCATGGAAGAGGACTGAACTCATGGAAAAGAGGGTCCTGCCCCCTGACCAACATCCCTCTATACATTGAGCATGATGCCTATGGTATGGAATATTTCCACTGGCCAGCTTGGGTTAGTTGCTGGGCTGTGCTCCCTCCCAGCTCCTGCACACCTGCTCATTAGCTGAACATGGGAGACTGAAAAAAGCCCTTGACTTCTTACCAACAACTAAAAACATCAGTGTATTAACAACATCCTTCTCATACTAAATCCAGCTACTGGGAAGAAAATTAACTCTATCCCAGCTGAAGCCAGGACATATAACTAGTTCAGTGTTTCAGCAGCTTGTTATAAAGTCTTGTGTCAGTTTTTTTTTAAATCTAATTAATGCCATCTGGTTCTATTTTACCTACTTTTTTATTGACACAAGGAAAGAATTTTGAGAGATACTCTTCTGCAAAAGGTGTGCACATGAAACTCTACCAGATCATGTTCCAGAGAGTTTGCACAATTTTTAGTGATTGGTTCAACCATATTACAGTGTACAGATGCTGGGTGCATAGGTTTATAGTTATCTGTATTGCTTCTAGAAATGTTGAAATAGAGGTAGAACGTGTGGTGCCGTTCAGTCCCCCAGAACAGTTGCTGTGTCTTTTGAGACTGCGAATAGTAGTTAGCATAAGCATTTAGTGACAGTGTGATTTTTAAACTAGAATAACTAGCTTTACCACCCTGCCAGCTGTTCATTCCTGCCCCCTTTGGCCTCTGCAAGCGTGCCAGGAAACAAGTGAGCATAGCCCCATGGTAAGCAGGGCGCAAACCTAGCTGACAAAATAATGTTTTGGTTTCTTCTGGGTGTTTTTTCAGCTAGATCAGTTCCTTGTTCAGATTTGCTTCAAATGTTTGTACCAGCGTAAGGAGAGAAAGCAGCATGGAGGTATATCCGGCTATCTGGTATTTATGTAGCATTTTTCCACATGGATATTATAGACTAGTAATTAAGTCTAGTCTAGTGTAATTGAGGCTAGTCTGCCTCACTTACTTGGGATGCTGTCTTTTCTATGCAGTTGATGATGCATTGTTTTTATATTATTCCACTGTCTTTCTGTAATGCCCATTACATGGTATTTAAGCAATCAAGTAATTTTTTCCTGGTTTAGCATTCTGTTAGGTGGTTTGCCCTAAGATGAAAAGGTTCTGAAATAGTGTTTTTAATTTTGAAAGCACTGTGAATTCAAAATATTTCTGCCTTTGCAAGTTTTTGTTTGTTTGTTTGTTTTCAAAGAAAGCTTGGTATTGTCCGTTTCTATACTCTTGTACTTATGACGGCAGCCTTGCAAAGATGAGGGCGTTTTTCCACTGAGGACGGCCGCACAAACTGCTTGTTCCTCCCTCCCTGTTCAGTGTGCTCAGGACAGACGTTTCAGAAGTGCACTGCCTGGATTGTTGAGCTCCAAGTTTTGCACTGGCCTGGTGGCTGACCCTCTTCTGTCTGGTGTAGGCAGGCAGGAACAAGTCCCACCACAACACTGCCTGCTGCTGACAGAGGACTATGAACAGGCAGCACAGAGCGCATCCCGGACAGGTTGTCGGTGTGCCTGTGAGTAACTTGGTGTTTGTGACAGTATCTCTGAAGGCTACCGCCACAGGAGTTTGTGACTCCTGGATTATTTGTTAACTCTAGAAGCATCTAACAGAGGGCAGACAAGTTGTGTGCAATCCAGAGTACGTAGGGATACCGTACACAATACTGAGAAAAGCCTTCCTGCTTATGAGGGTTTGAAGGGGATTTCCAAGCTTTGAAACTGTGGGGGAAATATGCAAACCCTTCAGGCGTAGCAACAAACAGATTTAAGAGTGCTCCAACAAGGCGCCTTAAAAAAAATTGGCTGGATTTCAGTTTGACAGCTGAATTTTATTTCTCACACTCTAGTGCTCATTCCTGTGTTTTTCTGCTGATACCAAGAAACATTGCTGAAAACAAAGCAACCCCCATCACTTTGTATTTTATGAAACTGTTAAAAAGTGAATGTTTTCACTTCTCTAAAAGCTGCACTTATGGTGTTGAAAAACACCCTGCATGATAATAAGAGTAGAGTTACATAATACTTAAGTGCAGTATAATATTATGTTAATTAGAATTTGCTTTTTCCCTGCTCTTGAGTGTATTGTCATTTAACACGGAGAGGGTAAGCACTGCTTTTTCTGTTGTACAAAGCTTAAACTATTGTGAATGCTTCTGGAAACAATATATGTTAAATAATGTAGTTATGCCCTTTTTAATTTGAGTTTAGTGTCTCCCCCATTCCTGATGAGGGAGCATAAACTTTATTGTTTAGAAGAAGTGACAAGCAGCCTTTTCTGCAGTGATTTTAATAGGTTGTGGTAGGTTTTTCTTCTTTTTTTTTTTTCCAGAGTCCATGTGTTGTCATGAACATAATAGTCTTTCTTGTATTTAAAAATCCTCTGTGAATTTGCTCATGTATCTCCTTTGTATGTTGTATTACTTTTGTTTTTTGTCATTTAGGTCAGCAGACATTTTGGATTGTTAAAGAATTTGAGCAATACCATGATTTTTATTTCTAGTTGCCAACATATTTTCTGTTTAGACTTGAGAGCAAAAATGCTCAAGTGATCTAAACTTTACATAATCTAAAACTTGTCATACCCTTAGATCTATTAAAGACATTAAAATTATTTCAGAATACTCATTTGAATTACTCTTATTGCTCTTATCAAAGGCCATGCTTGTTTAGTTATGTTTTCTTGGTTTTGTCTTCAGTTGTAATCTTTATTTCTATGTTATCACATTCAACATAGTAAATCTGTAAATACTAATAATGAATTCCTCCCCTCATTTTTGTTGCGCTTTTGAGGCTTGTAGTCTGTGTGTGAGCTGATATTGGAAGAAAACCATACATTTCTGTTTTTAAATAGTTAAAATAGTATTAATACTCTTACAGAAAAGTCCTGTTTTCAGATTTATTGCTACTGCTATTTCAAATCTTCTTGGCTGTGTAATCCAGACTTTTGAAGTCTGAGGTCACACTTTTTTTTTATTGTTATTTTTAAATGAATGGTTTAAAATTTCAAAACCAACCTTTTTTTCTTTCTTTCTTTTTCAAACAATAATTCCTATACTTCTGTTTTTTAAAACCAACCTCTAACTCTTGTTTTGCTGCAGTACCCCAGGTTGAAAGGTAAATATCATAAAATGTTGCAGTTTCACAATCCAGTCAGTTAGCATAGTCAGGGCTCCCTGTGGGCAAAAGTGATCCTGGTAGTCTCACTTGCTACCGGTCTCCTTCCTATTCCGTGTCCTGGCTGCATTTTCATGCAAGGACAAACCTCTGTAGCCTGCACCAGCCCCACTGCTCAGGTCAAAGTAAAGACTGTTGTATTGGCTCAGTGCATGTTGGCTCCATCCGTCCACTCCAGCCTTCCTCCTTGTGCCAACAAACGTGTGTGCGTAGGTAGAGGAGAGGGCAAGGCTAGGAATGAATGGCTGAGGGAAGGGGAAAGGTAGAAACACCTCTTTCTGTGGCAGCACCAGTACATACCAGTACAAAATGATGGTGAAATAGCGCGTGAGTCATGTGGCTGTTATGGAATACCAAAAAAATGTGGGACTGTTTTGTGCTTTTTGCCAAGATAGGAATGGGCTTGAGCCACCCACATGCTAGTGGTTAAACAAAAAATTATTTTAACTGTCTTGAATTCTTCACATCAAGATAAATTCCATCATGGGTTTGTTATGGCTGGCTCTTCCTTCCCAATCAATTTAGTCAGTGTGGTGTCCATTTGCAGAGATAAGTTTTCTTAGTAGAAGGTGTGGTGAATCATTTCTAATGGTTGCGTAGTTGGCATTCCCCTATTTTCCCAGCTAGGCAATGAGTGAAATCAGGTGGGTTTTTTAAAATTCCCTTTTCTTTGTACGTGGCGTCACACAGGATATCACTGGAGCCCGCCATGAGGCCCTGCTGCCAGGAGGCATGTTCACGTGGTGCACGGGCGCTGGGGGGTCTTGCAGCGAGGTAACCGCCTTGCTGTGTCGCAACACTGTTGTGTGGCTCCTGAGCATTAAGAGGGGCTTGCCAATAAGCAATGCTGAATGTGTTTTTAAAGTTTTGTCCCTTCAGCTGCCAACTCTATGGAAGCAAGTTTGAGTAGCCTTTCCAAGGCTGGGAGTATGGGCTTTTCCTCAGAAACTTTTTGTGAGATTAACCCAGTCAGAACAAATTAGAAATCAGCATAAAGTTTGCTGTGTTTGTTTCGGTCCTCTTACCAGGAGAGGGGCAGATGTTTTGCTGTTTGTCGGCATGTTGGAGGGGTTCATCATGTTGGAGGGGTTCATCAAAAGTGCCCCTTGTCATGTTCAGCAGGAAGTTTCCGTGTAAACGTTCCTGTGGCATACGCAGGGCTGTATGTAGATCCTGTGTTGCATTCTCCGTTTAGATGGGGAAGCCTGTGTGAATAGCTCACTTTTTTTTTGCCTAAACCAGCCTTCATGTCATTTTTGTACTGCATTGATGATTATTGTGTCTGGCTTCTCTTGATCATCTGTACCCTGGCTGCAGCTGTGCTCTACTTCATTTACTGCTTACAAAGAAGATCTTCAGTTTCTTCTTACAGTTGGCTAGTGAGGGAAATATCTTTAGAGAATTGTGCGTGAATCATCTCGTTATTACTGTGGCTGTAAGTAGGATCTGCATGAAATCCAGACAAATCCTGATCTTTGAAAGCTCAGCGTCCTTCAAATTGTGTACTTTCTCTCTTATACTGTAAGTCCATGTATGTTTGAACATCATCTTTATTACATCTGGATGATGTAGCCTGCTACTTGTTCCCGGGCTTCACCCTTTTCCTTCCCTGTGTCCGGAGAGGATGGGAAATGTGGCAATTCAGAAGCTGTCTCTCAGGGGAGCAGACCTGGATCATCTTCTCTGTGGTTCTTCATGTACCTTTTTTTCTGGAAGAGGAAAGGAGCACTCTTATGTGTTGCTGGGGAAATATGGATGGCAAGGAGAAAATGAACAGATCCTTTGGGGATTTTCAGTCTCTCTAAGGCTTTTCACTGGAGTCTTCTGTATTTGGTCACATAAGTTAAACTTGGCCATTTGTCTTCTTCACTTACTTGGCTATTAACTTCTCATCTCCTGGTGTGGATAAGAGTCTCCTGTGGCAGCAGACCGTCTTTCCCTGCTGTATTGCACAGTTTACTGGTAGTGAGGCAAAACAGTGGAGCCAATTTGGGAGTCTGGCAGGGGCATGCTGTCAGGCATCTGTTGAGAATGGAGTAGGAGATGTGGCCAGGAGGAGATGGCTGGGAAAGGTGGGGTGGCCAAGGGAAGGACACCGAAAAGGCTGCAGCTTCTCCCCAGCTCCAAAAGTAAACCCCAGAGAGCCAGAATCTGAGAGGTGCTGAGCCTATCCTGATACCTCTCAGCAGGACCCTCCTCGCAGGTCCTGCTCCATCTGCTGTGCTGGGAGAAGAAGGGGAGCCAAGCAAAAGCAAAGAGTGGGCAGAGAGGAGCGCTGATCCATCAAACTAATCTGCTGCTCCCCCAACTTATGCTGTGATGTTCACTTGACAAAGCACTCTGCCTGTCAGAGAAAACAGGAACTGCTCTAGAACTGTTGTCACTTGAAATAAAATACAACACTGAAAATTCTGCACAAAGTGTTTTGTATTGAACTGAGCCCTCGAAGACAAGAGGACATGTATGTTATACTTTATAAAAATGTCTACTTGGCTGTAACAATGGTACTTCAAATAATATTGGCATTTGTTGGCATTAGAAAAATAACACTCTGTTGGATTGTTTACTGTGTGTTTTCATTTGTTTCCACTTTGTTTTGTCTTTGCCATTTTCACTCATCTTTTTCTCAGAAATCTCCTATTTTACCTTCATGTGGGCTGTGTGTGTTTTCCTTCTTTTTATCTTTTTCATAATTCAGACAGCCATCCAGTATTACAATGAGGACTCATCTGATTGTAAACTATGGAGAAGTCCACCGGATGGCATAAGCCCAGAAGTCAGGAATCCTTGTTGTTTGGTTTTGCATTTGTTTCTCCTCCTGCTCCCTGTGACCGCCTTTGCTAGTGTCCTGGTTTAACCCCAGCCAGCAGCTCAGCACCATGCAGCTGCTCACTCACTGCTCCCAACAAGATGGGGAGAGAATCAGAAGGGCAAAAGTGAGAAAACCCCTGGGTTGAGAGAAAAACACCTTAATAGGGAAAGCAAAAGCTGTGCATGCAACCAAAGCAAAAGAAGGAATTCATTCCCTGCTGCCCATCGGCAGGCAGGTGTTCAGCCATCTCCAGAAAAGCAGGGCTCCATCATGTATAATGGTTACTTGGGAAGACAAACGCCATCACTCCGAACGTCCTCCCCTTCCTCCTTCTTCCCCCAGCTTTATGTGCTGAGCATGATGTCACACGGCATGGAATATCCCTTGGGTCAGCTGGGGTCAGCTGTCCTGGCTGTGTCCCCTCGCAACCTCAGCCTCCTCGCTGGTGGGGCCGTGTGAGGAGCTGAAGAGTCCTTGACTGCTTAGCAACAACTAAAACATCGGTGTGCTATTAACATTCTTCTCATACCAAATCCAAAACACAGCACTGTACCAGCTACTAGGAAGAAAATTTAACTCTATCCCAGCCGAAACCAGGACACTGTCTTGGTGTCCCTGTCAGATGGCAATGAGAATATTTATTTATCTATATAAAATACATTGTGATTGGGGCTGGGGGAAATAGTTCACAAGTGTCCACAATTTCTTTTTGTTGCAATTATTTTCTTGCCCAGCTTTTTATACTTTCTCAATAATAACATTTATTTAAGTCATGGAGAAATGAAAGATCACATAAAAGGCGATTGATTCTGGTGGTGCTAGACTGAGCCCTGTGTTGTCTGTGTTCTCATCAGTGTGTTTTTGACCAACACACCTCTGTTCACTTGGAAATTATACCTGAAATTGTAACATCTGAGTGAGGCATCCTTATATCACTTCATTGGTTTGTACTCTTAACACAAGTAACCCTTTTCCTGCTATAATTTGTCATAAGCATTCTGACTACATTTGAAGTTGGTGATCATTTGTTACTGCCTGACGGCAATGTGTTTTCTGGACAAATACATTCTTTCTTTCATTCCTTTCTCTGAGGAAGAATTGTGTGTGCTATATAGATTTTTGTTTGGATGCTGAGGGGATGTTTTTTCTTTAGACTTACATATTGCTATATGGGTACATGGGAGAAGGCAAGATTAGAAAAGTGCTTCTTGAATTTTAAGCAGAAGTCATGAAATTTGCAATTGTTTTGAGTTCCTATGAAAGTTCATTTATAGCCTTGGACTGTGAAACCTCTATTACCTGATAAATAAGTCTTACCTGTTATGACAACGGTCATTTATGAAGCGGGGTCACTGCCCGCCAGGATGGATTAGCGTTCCTGTGCGTATTAAAAACAGTCAGAAGCAGGAGGTAGAAATCTCATGCAAGTGTCTGCTAAAAGCATTAAATCTTTCCTTAAAACTCAAGGGAAAAATTCCTGAGGATTTTCTCCTCCTATGCGGTCTCAAGGCTAAAGCAATTGTGATTTTCCTTCTGTTGGAAAAACTAGATGGATGCTGTTGGTTTGCTCAATCACTGCATTTCTGACCTAGTAAGGAAGTTCATTGTTTCTCTAGCTTTAAAGCTGTGTATTTCTCAAAAATGGAGTGCTGTGTTTCTAAATGAATGTTTATTGAAATATAGGTCTGTTATCCAAAGACTGGCATTCAGAGATTTCAGAATTCTTACAGAGAAACTAAATGTAATGCTTATTTTACATTTGGAAATGTTAAGAGTCAGTGATAGTGTCACAGTCTTCTGGTATGTAAAGTTGCTTTGTCTTGCAGCTGTTGTGTAACAGTGAGTATGGCTTGTGTCTTTATAAAGTGTACAGTTTGCATTATGATTTTGAATATCTGGATGACTGTAAAGTTGTGGCTTTCGGTTGTCATGTGACTTAAAATTATATTGGAAGTATCCGCTGTGGCGTTTCTGGTGGTTGTTTTAGCAAATATGCAAGTAAAGATGGGAAATGTAGCCAATGAAGGAAAAGTGAGAAATTTAGGCTTTGTTTCTTTTTTTAATAAAAACTGAATGAAATCTGTTTCTGTTAAACTCAACATATTCTTCCCCCCCATTTGTTTATTTATTTATTTCAGGAATTTGAAGCCTTTCAAACATTTGTGGAAAATCGACTTCCATTTGATATTGTTATTGATGGACTGAACGTTTCCCACATAAAACCCAGAAAGATGCAGTGTGAAAATGTAAGTGCTGGTTAAATATTCATTAAGAGTTTTGTGTATGCTTAGGCTGATTGTAAAACAATTAGTGCCTCATTATTACTTATCCTCTTGAGAAACTGATCAAACATTTTTTGTAGCACATGTTACAATGAAGTTCGAAGCATTATTTAGACTTTACAAACTAAAAATGATCAGTGGGAAGATGGTTCTTCGTACATATTTGACTGTATTAGCCGTAAAAAAATCACACCTAAATTTTCCCATGTATACAATGCTCATAGTTGCAGCTAAGTTATTGATAATAATGTTATTAGGGCATATGTTGTGTGAGCGCGTATGTTCTCATAATAACAGGGATTTTAGGAAACAGAGTAAATCTATTTAGTATAATATAGTTAAGCTGTTAAGAATTCTTCTTAAAATAACCTCTTACTTAGTTCAAACCACATCCTGTACAAGTTTAAACTTTATTTCACTTCCTATTGCCTTAAGCATTTGAGTCCTGTTCTTACAAGGGCAGCCCTAACTGGCTTTACTTCTTTCCACTTGGCGATTTTCAGAAGAATAATCCTGCTTTTTTACTGATACCTATTTTTGAGAATTCTTGGCACTCCCCTTTAGCATTTCACTAAGAAATGGCTTAAGGTGGGGTTTTAGTCAATCAAATATTTACTTTAATTTAGGAATAAAAAAGCAGCTGCTCACACGTATTCCAAGGCCAGAATTTAAATTTTCACGCTCTTGAAATTAAAACTAAGTTATAAATCAGCTTGATAATAAAGGAAGTAATTTACTTCTAGTAATTACAAGAAATGTGGTTGTGTTCTAAGAAGTACTTTAAAACTATTCTGAAGAAGCAGGATATGCTTTCATATATGTAGATAAAAGCAGCTGAGCTAGGGAGGTTAGATAAACTTGCTGAAAGATGTTTGTTTGAGAGCTGCAGTGAAGTTCCATGAGATACTGGCTCACGAAGAAGGTACTTTCCTTACTATGAAAATAGAAAAGGAAGTTTACAAGTTGTTTGCATGGGATCAGAGAAGAAGCGCTGATTATCCAAGAAGAATCCCAGGCAGCATGTAGTGGCACAGTGTTTCAAGACTGGGAAAGACTGATCTATGCTGCCAAAGAAGGGGAAGAGAAACGAACCTCCGTCCTCAGTGCATGCCTGTCCCAGTGTGGGAACTCTGAACGGGATCCTGAATCTTCTATAAAAGCTGGAAGCAACGGAGAAAAGAGCCAGCCTGGTTTTGCAGGATAATTACTGCTGATTTCTGATCAGAAATCTTACAGTGAGATATTAGTATGCTGAGCAGCATAAACTGCCTTTGAGTTCCTCCTTAGCTTCTGCTGTGTTGGAAGGACTTTGGGATCCATGATGCCAGGGAGCTCCAAAAGGACCGTATGGAGGCATCAACTTTCACTTTAGGTTGTTCCTAATAGACACAGGTCAGGTGTCTTGAATCCCAGGTATTCACAGATTAGGAGGATTTTTTGGAAGATCTGCCTTTCTTTCCTGCACAACGGAACAGTAACTTGGGTTCACCCCATTTTACCTCCAGAAGAAGATTCTCTTAGCTAAAATTTACTTGTTCTATGAGCTATGTTGCTATTAATTATTATTGCATTTTGTCATGCACAAGAAATGTTATGGAGCTTCCGCCAGATAGTCTTTTGCTGCTCCTATTATCTGGATCTTGTTTGTGAGAGTGTGGAGTCATTACATGAGGTAGGAGAGACATGCCTGTTACTCCTGCCTCATACCTGTAGATATTCACTGGCTGGATAGTAGCTTCTTTGGCATGGGAAGTGTATATCTGCACTCTACACAACAAAATAGCTCCTTCACTGCCCAAAAGAAATACTTTTCTAGACATATGAACTACTGAAGACTTTTTCATGTCTTGAGCCTCTCTATTCATCGAGATAGTTTTAAATTATTTTTTATGATAGATGTCTTTATACATGATTACAGTATTGAGTTTACAGTTTTTTTTCCAACTGGAAACATTGTTTAAATGCCGGATTATGCTGAATGCTGGCGAATCCTATTTTATTTCTTCGTGACTCTGAACTTCTACATTGTAACATCAGGAAAGGACTGTGTCTTTGTTCTTATTTTGGATACTTCTGACAAGAAGCATGTATTCTTGATTTCTTACTCTTTTTTCCAAGACTGCTAAAAACAGAAGGAAAGAAAAAACCACCAAAACCGCAAAGCAGAGCAGTCCTTTCTTTTGTCTTCAAACTTTTCTTCCAGATGAGGGAAGGGAAGGCGGCAGGAATCTCTGCGTGTGTTGCTTTCCTGGTTATGGGTGTTGCTGCCAAGCAGACTGCCAACTGTGAATGCTGACCTCTCTGAACGCTGCAGTCTGTCCTTTGAGGGCTGACTCTGCCACAAAGCATCCTCTTTTGGAGGCTGCTATCCTCGCGCCAGAGGCAGCTGAATGGAATACATGGCGTGGCAGGTCTGGGGCATGCCCAGGCCGCCTTGTCAAACTCTCCAGTGTACATAGGGAAACATAGTGCAGAACTGAGAGGGTGGAGAGCAGAAATAAAGGCAAAGGAAGCTGGCAGCAGAGCACGAAGGATGGAAAAAAGCTAAGACTGAAGGCCGCTGAAGTCAAGCTGGCTGGCTAGGACAGCATGAGTGGCCCGGTTTGAAGAGGGGCATGCTGTGACTCGTTAGTGACCTCTTCAGTTCGACTTGAGAGATAATAAGAAAGGAGCAGTGTTTCCAAGGATCTGTGTTAAAAGATGCCCAACCCATGTTTTACGTGTCAAAAAGCTGAATTATTTTAAGTCTCCAGGTGGGAGTGAGTCTATGCTGTTCGTTACTGCAGCTGTTAGACCCAGTCAGGGAATTGTTTTATAAACTCTTCTGTTCCAGTGTACAGTTTAGTATGCAGCGATGACTGAAAGAGAAAATGAGATTGTTGCTCTCCATTTATAACATGCTGTAAGCACTACTGTGTGCAGATTGTTAGGTTTTCTGGACTATGTCCCTTATGTGCTCTAGAGACAACAGAAAAATAAAGGGCATTGTTAAACACAGAAGGCCTAAGGTTTATGTGACAATAATATGGTGATTTAAATGCAGTCTAGTCTTTATTTAAATTTAACAAAAAATACTGTTCCACTCTGTGATTTAGCTTTAAGAACTGTTACTTTTGCTGAAGACCAACTCTAGCTAACTCTTAGTCATATGGTTAAAATAAGAAAGCATTGATAAAACATTCCTTTCTATTTTCAAACATCCTAACATTTGTGATACCATTTAGGCATTCCTTAGGCATCTTGGGAAGGGGCTGGGTTGCGTGCACAAGGCACGAGTACCTTGAGAGATGAGAAGAGAAGAAAAAAAGCAGAAGTTGAAGGAATGATTTTTACTCATTTAATCCTCAAAGTGTTCTGACATTCTGGAAAACTAGATATGTGACTTCCAGTAGCCCCAGGCAACTTCAGTCCTCACAGCCAGCACTCACTTAGCAGATCATCAGGAATATTAGTGACTTGGCAGATTTACAGGAATGTTCTGTGGCAATTTCTCTGGTATATGACATAGCTGGTTTGTAATTACAATCCCCTTTTTTCCCAGGTTGGTTTTATACTAGGTCTATTTCCTGGTACAAATCACCATGTGGCTGCACCAACTACTGACAAAAAGAGGAGGTAGCATGAGGGTGGGAACAAAGATTTTTGAGGGCTAGGGAATGGTGAGATCATCTATTCTGAAGGCACTGCACACACAGTGGCTGTAAAACTGCAACACTAGATGTTAGCCAACACCTCTTTTCAACCCTTTGCTTCCTTATGGCAGCATCTTAAATTAGACGTTAAAGTTGACCCCTAATTAAAAGATATTATAGAATGGAAAACATTTTTGCTATATAATCCAGACAATAGAAACAAACTCCCATAAAGTCTGAAATCATTCAGTCTTGTCTTTTTCCATTTTTTTGTGCATTCTACTGCTGTTTAAGACTGTACCTGATGTGTATTTGCCTTGATGAGTCAGCCACTGTTTGTACTGCAAACGTGGTAGTTTATAAATGGAGATAACCTTGCAGTTTAACTAAGCAAAGTTGATTCAGCCAGTATCATGACATTGAGTTAATCCTTTCCTCCAGATGTATCTAATTACATAAATCCTTAGCCAGCACAATGACATTTGGTGCTCTCTGTCGTCTGCTGCCATAACTCTCTGTAGTGTCCCCACCTTTCACTTTGTAAAGGTCAAGAGAGGGAATTTCCACACGCTAATTGCACGGTTCTCTTATTAAACACAAACGTACATAATTCTCGAATGTATTTTTCCTGTTTATCACAATTTTCTGCAGAAGTATTCCTTGGAAGTGAGGGGGAATCCAAGTGCAAGCAGGATATCTAGGCTCTGGAGCATCTCGCTTTGTTTGAGGGAGAGGAGTGAAGGAACTATGATGACCTGTGCTCCAGCTACCCCTAGACCTTAAAGGGCCAGGGTGGGGGGCGAGAGAGGCGTGAAAGAGCACGATCAGCAAGTGCAATTTAAAGAGTACTTTGCTATTTTTAATTTACATTGAGATTGGTATATTGTAAATGAGGTATGCAGCCAGCTCATTTTTTAGCTGTACCCATCTGGTGTTAGACATCACTGAATAAAGATTTCAAATGTGTGCTGGATCAAAGCTAGCTCACAGTTCCCTTCTTCAAACAGTTTGGCAGCTGGGGTCAGCTCTGCGCTTAACTTTACCCTCTCTAGTCTCTGTGTTAAACTCAGACATCTAAAAGATTAGTAAAATAGTTCCAGATTAAGTTCCTTAAGGCTGACAATGCACAAAGGACTAATTTTTGCTCTTGGCAGATAGTTCGAAGTGGTTGCTCCCAAACCTAATCGGCATTTCTATAAATGGACTACATAAGTTCATGTAATTCCCATGTAAATTACAGTAGGCCTGTACAACAGCTGAGAAAGCCACATCCTTGCTGTTCACCTCCCATCCCATCCCAGTCTGGTGGCAGTGGCTGGCGTGCCACCCCTACCACACCTCCCACCTGCAGCAGTAGTTGGCTTCTGCCAGCAAAGCCACCAGACCTGCCCTCCTGCACCGCTCCCAGGCTGCCACAGAAAGCCAGACTGTGACTGCTGTAGCTGGGAGTGCTCTGTGGCAGGCGGAGGGGAGAGGACACTCCTTGCAGTTATTTCTTGCCTCTTCCAGGGCAAAAGCAGCAGGCTTGTTGAGTGGAAGCTGCTCTCTGAGTTGGAGAAGGGTTCTTTGACTAAACGAATTGTGTGTGAGTAGCATAGTGCATGAACAGATTATGGCATTTTCGTTTTCCATATGTTAAATATTTTTTAAATAATATTTATCAAGGAGATTCAAAGTTTAAAACTAATATTATAGTTTTAGTTATTGTAGTGGTTCTATAGTAGTTATTCCTGGGCTCCCTGCCTACTTTAGCAGTATGGAAAAGAGTGGGGAGAGAGGGATTGCAGCCTTGAAGGAGGAGGAAACAAGGATGTAGCATACTAGTCTACAGGAAAATGGTGAGTGATCTTGTTAAATTTTTGAAAAAAGCCCAACTGTGGCCACAGAATTGAAGAACCTTGATGAATTGCACTTTGTAAATTCAGCTCAGAACCATCGTTTTGGTATGCACTTTATTCATCTTTTCAAGGCTCATTTTCCAAATATGAAGACAAATATCAAGACAAAAATAACAACTCTTCAAATAAAGTTGAAGTTAAAAAAAAGGTAAAAACACTAAAACCAGGGCACCTATGACTCATCATTCTCTTGGGTTAGCAACCCAAATCAATTTTGAAGCATAAGTTTGTTTCTTGAAATCTCTTCTCTTGTGCCTGTAAATCCTCTGTGATGAAAAAACAGGAAAAGATGTTATTGTAGCTTATAGTATTTGGGGAAAATAGCGAGTAAAACTTTCTTTCCAGAGTCCCGCTTACTAAAAATTATTTTGAGGCCACAAACCACACAAAGAAATTAACACCTTTGTATACAGATATAGTTGACAAATACAGATACTAATATGCCCAGGTTTTCATGTGGTAGTTTTTCCTAGTCTTCAAGTCTGTCTTAACTGTGCATCATGCATATGAGAGATCAACTGCACAATTAGTGAGGCAGTGACACTTCATACCAAATATGAGCTCTACTGCATGCGCTGTCCTGCAAAACAAGCATTATTAATAAATTTGACCCCAAAAAAGGCATGCATGGAATTTTTTTTATCCTTTGACTCATTTGGCAGCATCTGTGATTTGTTCAAGTGCTTTACTGTGTGTAAATGAAGCAAGAATTAAGTACATCCATGAGTCATCCTCTGTTCAGAATCAATACATCCAGCAGAGGTCTTATGTGTCATACTGTGACAGTTCATCAATTCTTCCTCCCACCAACTCGTCTTACCACTCCACAAAGCAGTCAGACGTGTTTGTTCATTTGCTCCCAGCCTTTTCCATCTCTTTTTTGTTTTTCTGTATTCTGATGGTAGTCCAAGTTGGCATTTCCACGATACAAGACATTTGTCCTATTGCTCAAGATTGGAGAGGTTTCTGTCTTTGCAACATATGTTTCATTCTTTAGACCTGTACTTTCATTTAAGTATTGCACAAATCACAAAGATGAAGATTTTTGGTGTTTTCACTGCAAATCACCTTCAGCCTCTGTGTAACATGGATCTTAGAAGAGAAAGGAGCTCAAGCACTGAGGGGTACCCTTGAAAGCTCACCTATTTTTAGTGTTAAAGTTGTGTGACTGGAACATTCAGCGTTGCATTCATCTCTCATTAGTTAATTTCTCAGGTTGCTTGAGTATCTCAGCAGGTGGACTGAGTTGAGGGCTTCTCCAAAGCCACATGTAAGAGATTGATAATGATACGCTCAGATCTTCCCCCTCCCTTCCTATATTGGGGCCATCCTGAAAGAGAATAGATCAAGCTCAAAAATTTTGGTCACCAGATCCAGAAAAGCAAGGCTGTTAAGTGTCTCAGAAGAGGTGACAGAGACTAGGTTCATTTGCCTTTGAAACACAGAGGAAGGGCCTGGCCTGCAAGTCTTCCTTCTCTGCTTGCAGTTCTTCTGAAACCCGACAGTTGCCATTTGAGGCTAAAAGAGACATGAAACAGCGTGTAATATATTCAGCTTTGTATACCGATACACAGTGAGTGAAGGTGTATTGGATGTGAGTGTATCAGAGGTTCCAGAAGTACTCCTGCAAGTGGTCGGCATGTGTGCTTCTGCTGAGGAAACACACGTGTTGACTACATACCGTGAGCCACCAAGTTTGGCTCTTCGCACAGGGTGTGCTCCAACATCCATTACTGCTTCTGCAGCACTGGGAAGGGAGACTAGGAGGTAGATAGGGCTTCTGAAGAAAGGAAACATGTTTGTCAATGATCTGGATGAGGGGATTGAGTGCTCCCTCAGTAAATTTGCAGATGACACCAAGCTGGGCAGGAGTGATGATCTGCTTGAGGGTAGGAAGGCTCTGCAGAGGGATCTGGACAGGCTGGATCGATGGGCCAAGGCCAGCTGTAAGAGGTTCAACAAGGTCAGATGCCGGGTCCTGCACTTGGGTCACAACAACCCCATGCAACCCTACAGGCTTGGGTAGGAGTGGCTGGAAAGCTGCATGGAGGAAAAGGACCTTGGAGTGGTGGCTGACAGCCGGCTGAACATGAGCCAGCAGTGTGCCCAGGTGGCCACGTGGGCCAACGGCATCCTGGCTTGTGTCAGGAATAGTGTGGTCAGCAGGAGCAGGGAGTGATCGTGCCCCTGTACTGGGCACTGGTGAGGCTGCATCTCAAGCACTGTGTTCAGTTTTGGGCCCCTCGCTACAGTAAAGACATTGAGTTGCTGGAGCGTGTCCAGAGAAGGGCAGCGAGGCTGGTGAGGGGTCTGGAGAACAAGTCTGCTGAGGGAGCTGGGGCTGTTTAATCTAGAGAAGAGGAGGCTGAGGGAGTACCTTATTGCTCCCTACAACTGCCTGAAAGGAGGTTGTAGTGAGGCAGGTGTTGGTCTCTTTTCCCAACTAACTAGTGATAGGACGAGAGGCAATGGCCTTAAGTTGTGTCAGTGGAGGTTTAGATTGGGTATTAGGAAAAAATTCTTTACTGAAAGAGTGGTCAGGCATTGGAACAGGCTGCCCAGGGGGGTGGTTGAGTCCCCATCCCTGGAGGTGTTTAAAAAATGTATAGATGTGGCACTTCGGGATATGGTTTATTAGGCATGGTGGTGTTGGGTTGATGGTTGGACTTGACGATCTTAGAGGTCTTTTCCAACCTATGATTCTATGAAATACAAAGTCAGACTGGCTACATGTGAATACAGGAAACTTTCTCAAAACTTTTAACTTCCCAACATTGTGAAATAGGGGGGAGACTGGCAGGATTCCATGACTAAATCCCTCAGCAGTTGACTCTAAGCAACTGTTTTTCCTTTCGGAGTTTTCCAATCTGATGTTGCATTTCTGCATGAGAAGAACAGAGCAGCAGAAACGAAGCAGGTTAAAAATCTGACTATCAGGCATTTTGGCAACTTCTCCCTGATGTTTTCTCCCAGATAGTTCCTGGTGTTGCCTCCCCTTACTATTTGCAACCTCTGTTGCTGGCTATAAAGCTGAATAAAAACCATGTGATAAAATTCACAATCTCTGTCGGTTTCTGTCTGCAATTTGTAATTTCTACCTTTGTATTTGGTGGTAGCAGCAAATCAAAAGTTCAGGTAAGTACAGAAGCACCCAAGCACTCCTTTTTTATGACAGGAATTGCGTCATATCTTTCGTAACATAAATTCTTCTAATCACTAGGAATATAAGCTTGAAATTCAGCAGAACGAAATGAACGTGCCCTGATGATTCATGTCCCAGTGAACGTGGTAACTGTAGCAACAGATTGTTTGTTGTATGTTGTAGAGAAGTCCTGCAGTTTGGGCATTGAATTCAAATGAAGGTATCTTCTAGACTGGATGAGTTTCAGTCTTGCTGTTTTCACTTCTCCCTTAGAAACCACAAGATGAGTTTTCTTTGGGCAGCCCAACTGATTCACCTAATCATGAAATTGTTATCAGTGTGGCAACAAGAGGTGTGCTGGGCTTCCAAATCGGAAACCTGGTCTTTAGGGAACTGAACTGCTTCTTTAGAAGTGATTCTTGTATGGAAAACCTCCCTAATAGTGAGAAACTATAGTGCTATTAAGATACGGGAAGAAGGACAGAAAATGGGAAGGCTGGGTTACTATAGGCCATTTCTGTATAAGAATAAATGTTTGATTTGAGCCTGAGAAATGCTCGTTTTCAGTGTCGTCTTAAAGGTAATGTGGATAAAATTCTCAGAACGACGATTGCATTCATTCATGTACATGATGTATTGATGTATTTTGAAAAGCAATCGATTTTTGGTTCACACTTGGCTTTTACATCTGATATGCTATTTTTAGTAAAAGTAAGGAAGAAAACTTATTCGGCGGCTGTGTTACCCTAAGGAGAAAAGGTACAATGAAACAAAACCCTAAACTATATTTGCATATGTTTTTGAAGTTATGAAAGCCTAAATTTTTTGAATAGTAGGTTATTCCCAGGGATTTCAGTATATTGACCTACTGATTAATGATCCAACAGTCCATTAAGCTACATTTGTTGTTTTTTCACTAGTTGCGTTCTACTTGTAGAACAAGAGTGAAAGAGACAGCCCACAGGCTGATTTCTAGCACAGGCAACGCTAATCTACATGGGTTCTTCCTCTGTCATGTAGAATGCACTCTCTGAAATATGGGGATTTTGGGGACTGCTTCTAGGAGAAAAGTCATAGCAACGTGACCCAAACTGAAATAAACTGCGGAGGAGGTCCTGAGCTTCAGGATCTCCTGAAAAGGAGCATCCTATCTGCTGGGTCACCTTATATGCACACCGTGCTAGTGTAGCAAGTCAGTGGCTTACTGCTGCGGAGGTCAGTCCTGTGTATAAGGTCATCCCTGTCTCCATGTGTAAAGCAAGAGAACTTTCCTTGGTACTTGCGGAAACTTTTTAAATGCTTCCTTAGTTGCTTCTTAACCTGATATCCCCTGTTGCTTACAACATCCCCTGTTGATTTTACAACTTTTAAGATCTTCTGGCTTGTGTTTCTCTAAATGATAGAGAATGAACTGAAAATTTAAAACTGTATATATGTATTTACTTATTAGTAGTCATGGTGCTAACTGCTGTACAATAGAAATCTTCACTCCCCATCCTCCAAGAAAGATGCCTACCTCAAGATCTTAAAAATTAGTCATTGAAAAACATTAGATGAAGAAACAACCTTATAAAGCATTATTTCTGTTAGAGTTCTCCTTTTTATGTGCCTCTCCATCAAATAAACAGTCATATTCTCTATTCTATAAATATTATTTCTTAAATATGATCCTGAAAATTAGATTTTAAATCACTTTGAATGCTTAATCTCTGGCATTGTACTTACTGCCCTGTTTCATTGTTAGGAAACCTTCCTCTTCTTGAGAAATTCTCTATTTCAAATCATTTACATATATCATACTAATCTTTACAAGTATCAACTAGTTTTTCCTTTCCACACAGAGATACTAGCTTGTGATGCTGATTCTTCCTGATATATTATTCACCAGTCAGTTCTTTAATGATCCAAATAGTTCTTTCCATAGTTCTAGATGGAAACGTGTTGAAGTTATAATGAGTCAGGTGACTCAGAAGCTAAAGAGGTTGTCAAAGTTATGTAAACATAATGTACTCTATTTTCTGCCCAATTTTATGAAGTATTAACTGATACTTCTGTCTAGTTTTCCAAATGATTTCTACCATTTCCAGCTGCTGCGTTGTCCTATTCTTGCACAATATTTCCTGTAGTGACTGTTAAAACTAGACCTGTGCTTTTGTCATACTGACGATACCAACTTAATCTTTTATGTAAATCAGGAAATACTAGTGATGCTGATGTCTGTCGTCACCATTGTCCAGCATCCTGCCATTTACCTGCTCACTTCTATGATCGTCAAAAAGGAAACAGTGAGTTGGCAGTAATACTTCTTCTGCCTCCAATATTTTGAACATTTTTGAGTCTTGAGCTTGTAAGGAATCATGCTGACATGGCTCCACGAGCAAGCTGTGTACATGGTGTGTTGTAAACTCTCTAACAGAAGTTAAAAGCCAGTTCAGTTCCACTGGTTCTGTGGAGTTGTTCCTGACTTACATGGTATACCAGTGTGGGAAGATGAACCTTGCTGATGCCTTCTCTCCTTGTTTATTTCCTAACTGTGTGATATTTTGGTAAACTAAGTAGTGCTTACACTATGCAGTGAAAAAAGAAGTAGTATGATGCAAGTGCTTGTTAGAGCTGTGGTTCATTGGAATTTGAGCTTCTACATTCAGTGCAAGTTTGAGGAAGTGGAAGATAGATATTCCTTGTATACTACCTATACTACTACCGAATTGATTGATTGATAGGAATTTTCTTCCATCGCAGCCCTAAGTTGCCACACATTTGAGTAAAGAAAATCAAGTAATAAGAAGGTTGCAAGCAGGTAGTCATAGAGCAGAACCAGTCAGTCTTAATGATGTTTATTTAGCTTGCTCCATATCACAAGGAGTTATCCTGGGCTTGTCTGATATTAACGTCGCTATGGTGCTTTCAGCATCTGAAGTCATTTACATGATATCCCTGGAAACCATTGCATTGTACTGTTTAAATCCATTTATGTATGATGGCTCTAAGTCTCAATAGTTAAAGGAAGTGGCTTAAATAAAAGAACTGGAGGCTTTTGACATTTTCACTTCTCATTGATATGTATGTATCTTCATACTTTCATGCCTTGCAGAGTGAAAGCTCTAACTTTCCATTGAATGGGCAGCCCCAAATGGGCTTTCAGAAATATGAATGCTACAGGTTTGGGATTTCTTTTTCCTCATCTCATTTCTCATTTCTTCACTCTCATTTCTACAAGCCCATTCACTCTGCCAGCCTAGCTGACATAACCAGTAATATGACACAGAGTTTTAACCCTCAGCTATCTGATAAATTTGGTAAACAAAATACTTCTGAAACTGTAGCGCTCTCTTGTACTTGAGTACTGCTGTTCAGTTGTGGATGCTCCAGGAGTTATTAGGTGGGCATCTGCATTCTTTCTACAGAAGTGGACAAAGGAGGGAAAGATGCAATGGAATTTCTCTTACATGCTGGCTGGTGTAGTCATATACAAATACCTGGAAAGCATAATGCGGAGTCCCCAAACCAAAGTTTGCTTAAAAAAGATAGGTCCTTTTATGAAATAGAGAGTGGGTGGTTCCTGTTCGGTTTCTGTTGTCTGAGCCATTTTGGTGGTCATATTTTCATATTCTCAAGCTTATTTCTCTTGACTACAGGGGCAAAAAATTACCAAGTGGACAAAGATTTTCATATAACCAGTTGTTCCCAGGAGGTGGAGCTTTCAGACAAATGCCAAATATCATCCATAATTAATTTGTAGGATCTGACAATATTATCTGTTTGTCAAATTGCTGTATCTTATCTCCTGAGTTAAAGAAAAATACTTTAGACAGTGGCCTGCCCAGTGTCCAGCTGTGGAGTATTGCAGGCTGTTATCTATAAACTTATATTAAAAGCACTGAAGTAAATTAGATCCTGTGGATTGTAGCTATTGTGGGGGGCTTTCAGACCTTCACTGCTTAGGATCTCCAGGCTTAGATATTGCCTGCAGTGTTACTAGTAATGAACTGGCATGAGGCTGCAGTGATATACAATTGAAGTTAATGACGGTGTTGAGAAAAATAATGCTGACCCATAGTTTACATACACTTGTGATACACTCTGCATCAAATTTTTGGTGTTTTTGCAGGAACCAGTATGTTACCAGGGTGTGCAGCCTTGATCCAAATGAGACAATTGAATCTCTGCCTCATGGGACTGGCAGTGCAAGCTGTACTGGTGTATATGAAAGTCCCCTAAGTTTTCCCCAGCCTGGTAAATACCAGTTATGCTCTTACCACTGTTAAACAGATTGCTTCCTTGGTCCCTCCGTGCTGAAAGCCTTGGTGCCTGGTCTACCCGGGTAGGTGGGCCTGACTGACCACACAGCTGCTTCTCCACCTCAGACCATTGTGCTTTACTTGCCTCTGCTGATTTTTGTCCTGTTGAAGAAGAACATTTTATGTGTTCTCTTTCATATTAAACAAATTTTTAATCTTTCTGACCTTCAAAGAGATATCACCACTCACTTGAGTAGTGTTTGTTAATGTATTTATTTGTGTCAAGAACTGCAAAATTGTTCTTACTGGAACAACTGTTTTTGAAGATAACCTCTTCATCTCTGAATAGTAATCTGTAGCAGGCAACTGGAAAATAGTACTAATGAGAAACAGAAGAAAAGCAGTGTGAAAATTGTGTTACAAATGTTTGCTGCATGTTGTAGTCCAACTCTTTCTTTTGATTGCATGCAATCAGCTTACTGGTGGGTTTCCTTGGTTAGCATATCACTCTACCTGGACCATAAGCCTCTTGATCTGTGAGTATAGAAATAGTCTTCATTTTAAAGTTTTTGTGGAACTATCAAGTTTATTAAAACCTAGGTTGTCACTGCAGAAGCATAGTTTTAATGTGCCTTGAACAGCGTCATGCCTGTGCCTTCTATAACAGTGATCTCCCCAGCTGCTGCGGCACCTTTCCTCAAAGAATAAAATTACCGTCTGGGACTTTCTGAACCACAGATTGGAGAGGGGGAAAACACTGAACACCAGACTAGGTCAGTGACGCTGTGCAGACATCTGCATAGAACAGTGGTGAGAGCTAAAATATTGGTGTCTTTTAAACTGTCAGTTTCAGTCTTACAGAGCTGATTCCAGTCCTGCACCAAGTTATTTCCTATCTATGGAAAGGATCAGTCAAGCTTGTGCTTTCATTTTCATAACACCCCACTACCACTGCCACCCAGAGATCCTGTTCACATTGTGGATTTTCAGTACTTAAATAGAACTTCTGACCCACACTGTGAAAATCTAAGACTGGCACTGCTGCATTTAGTTAACAAATGTTCCTTTCTGATAGCTAGCTTTTTACATTCTTTCCAGAATGAGAAATGATAAGAGAAACTCTCTTATGGCCTTAAGTCATTGTATACAGCTGCTACAATAATAGTAGAAATGTGAGAATACCAATGCAGTGGCAAAGACTGGACATACAGTGAACGATGGCAGACTCCTGAAGCTGTGACTATTTATTTTCCTACTGTTGTATAAAATCACGGCTAGACAGAATCACCTAGCTCATCTCCTTGGTGCGGAGGGTTGATACTGATAACTCTTTTTAATACTTTGCAAATCTCCATGTTTTGGTACAAAACAGTAAGTGCACAGGAGAGGTCTGGATAAAAAAATTCCTTGTAAGATGCTGCATATGTATTGTCAAGATCTTGGTATTTTTTTTTTGTTGCAAGAAAGAAGATGAGTAAGAGGAGAGATAAAAGTATGCAATGGTATCAGCTACATGGAAAAAATATCTCAGAGAAGATCAGAAAAAGAGAAATATCTTTGCCCATTTACGTGAGGCAAGAAAGGAGGACATTCAGAAAATTCAAATTCATGAAAGGAGAAATGTTACTGCCAGTCCAAAATTAAAATACAAAACTTACAGCTGCTAGGACTGGGCTATAGTTAATTGTGAATTGAACATTTCCCAGATGCTGCCTTATCAAAATGCTACTTTGGATTTCAGATTAACCATTTCTTTTGCATCTTTATGCCTGCTTCATGATTGTTGAGCCAACATCAAAGGTCTGTTTGTGTGTTTAAAGCAACGTTACATTTTTTGTAAGTGATTGAGATAGAAAATGGTATTGTAGCTGGTTAACAAAACTTTTGGATTGAGAAACTTGACTGGCACTGCAGTAACTTACAAAATTCAACTTCTAAAAATGCTGTTATGGAACTGAAGAATGTTTGTGTATTTCTTGAATTGTTGTAAGAGAAAAAATTGCCTGCGTTTTCTCTTTTGCAATTTATACTATGAAATTCAGCAATTGCCCAACTGTCCATCCCTTCTTCAGCCATCATTTCTGGAGTTCTTGCCCTTGTTCATTTAATAACATGCTAAGCTAACTATTGTGACTACCCATTTTTCGTTCTTTTCTTCATGGTTGACCTTTATTTGTCTAAAGATCATGATGAAGAAAATATTACTATTCAAAAGGAGTGACATTCCAAAAGTGTAAGCAAGAATGGTCACCCTAAAAGGTTTGTCAGGTGTAAGGCCTGACAAAGTGGCTGAGATCTTTTCAAAGTGAAAATCCATTCTGAAAAGCCAGACTCCAAAAAGCTAGTGTCTCCTCCACCTGATGGTCCTGCTCCTGCCTCCCCATCCTTCATGTCATACACACAATTTAAATTCTGTGTAGTAAGTTTATGTATTTCTTCAGTCCGTGCATGCATCCTGCCTTGATTCTGTTAATTCTGCGAAGATACACTGCTTCACTGTCCATCAAATCACTACTTGTCATGCCTTTTGGTAATGAGACAGAGCAGGATATGGCTGTAATTAGATTATATGTTAGAAAATAGCTATTTATTTCAAAGTCTTTTTTCTTACGTGCCTCTCTGCTGGGAAAGATAGGGACCTATCCCTATCTTCATGTTGCATAGGAGAAATTCCTGACAGTCTTTTCCAAACCGAAAGTTAATTTACACAGGTTTTATTTGTATTGTGCTGTTCTCTGACCTGGTCAGTAGAATAAAAAGAAGGGGTAGCTTTTCAAGCTTGTTTGAAATTGGAAACTTTACCTACATACTATGATATAGCAGAATATAATGTCACAGCCCATTTACAAACATATTACTTCTACATTCGGAACTGTTTCAGGGGTTATCCTGAGCAGGTTGCACCTTCAGCTGAAAACAAGTGGAGTTGTAATTAAAGATATCTCCATTACTGACATAATAGCCAGGGTACCATGAATACAGAAAAATACAAATTATGCTATTGCTTCTGTACCTGTCCTGAATCTGTTCACGGTTACTTCGCTTTACTCTCCCCACTACCTAAGATTCAGGAGGGCTCATTAGCTTGGACGCAGCATCCTTGTAGTCAGTTTTGACCTGGAAGTAATATGTCTGCATTCGCCCAGGGCTGCACTTCAGCCAAGTCCTCCAGTCAGTGGGAGCACCGGACCGTGCAGGGGCACCGGGTGTCTTAGTACACGCTCAGCTTGGACTTGGCTGCGAAAGCATTCTCAGGATGCCTCTGAATACAAACGTAGTCTGCAAGCAGCAGAGCTACATTTAGGCATCATCTTATCGGAGCAAACTGAGGCTACCGTACAGTCCTCAATCTATATTAAATCAACTCAGGTATCTTTGCTTTTGTAGTTTAGTTTTCCTGCTCAGCCAATAATCTGCCTTTGATTAACAGAGTTGACTGTGAAGAGCAAAAGCTGGCATCTAAAAATGAACTGCAAATTTTAATGAATAGTGGTAGGGAGTTAAGACATATCTCTAGTTGAATGCACCAAGAGAGGGTAAGTCAATTCTAGATGTGGAGGCAGTGTGGACAGGTTAAAACATGTTAAACATTGTGTGATTGCTGTCATTGATGTGTGAAGTGTTGTCACCAGTAGATGATGATGTGTGTATTGCATCAATCTAAAGAGCCCTGCTGTAACACGGGATACAAATGTTCCCAACAATATTGTTTCTGCAGTATTGCAGAGATCCCCCATGTCATAAGGGGTAATTCCCAGGAGTTAGCTGTTGGCTGTTTCAAGAGTGTGAAGTAAACCAGGCTGATTAAGCTTAGTGATTGTTACTTCCTCATCCATTACTCTGCTCCCTTCTAAGTAGCTATCCCCTTGCTAGTGAAGGGCAGGTAATCTGTGGGGGGTCAAGAAATGTGTATTCTGCCTCTGCATTTGAGCAAAGAGGACTTTGCGACTAGTTCACACTGTGTCATCAGTAATAATGTAGAGAATAGAAGAAGCAGCTTCTATTGCCTTTGGTGCTGTGATAATGGTATTGAATCTGCTTTGGTGAAATTACCAGGCTCAGTGAGAAAGTCCAGGCTTTCTTGCAAGCAGCACGCTTGCCTTCCCTGGGTAACTGGCTGTGCCGTGGGAAAAAATCCCACTTCCCATTGTGTCTCTCTCTCCTGTGTGTGGTACTGAAGTACACAGGTTTTTTGAGCTTATTTGTCTACAATATGTAAAAATGGAACTAAAAATGATGAAACTGTAAGTCAAACAAATGTGGTGATGGTGGGAATTGATTCCTTGCTGACCTTTGGAGAGAATGCTCACGCTCAGCCCCACCTGGCAGTGTATTTATGGCAGCTCTGTACCTGTGGTCAGCGTTGGGATTTCCTCTGCAGTGTCACAGCTGCAGCGTTGGGTGGGAGGCTGCACCAACAGCAGCAGGTGAAAATAACAATAATAGAGCAGTTTGTTGCTGCTGTTAGCACATACCCGATTGTAGGTTTGTTTTGCTTTCCAATGGCAGTTAGTGAAACCAAATGTTTAGAAAATGGCAAAAATTATTTACTAACAAATATTGTAATTTTTGGGGGGTAATTACTTCTTCATGCTCTACCTGTATACAGGTGAGCCACGTTTTGCTGAGTCACTCAGTGGTGTGCCTCCCAGCAGCAGTGTTTAGGGGTTTCCCATCTGACAAGTGGGAAACCACCGGTAGTGTCCAAGGAGAAAGGTTGTCCTGCAGCAAGCTAACCTTTGAAACTGGGACACGTGGCACAGCATGATCTAGTGATCAGAACAGGTGACTGGCTAGGAAATCTGTACCCTGTTCTATACATAGTTCCTTGTATGAGGTAGAGTAATTATTCTGTCTTCCTTGTGCTCCATTATGCACTCGTGTAAAATGGAGATGCAATTATGCATTTACTTCATAAGGCTGTTGTGAAATTTAAAGAATAAGGATTAATCTTGCAGTGTGACAAGGTTTCCCTGCTCTCCCAGCTTAACTCCTATGTTTGATCCCTATTAAATTGTGCAGAATTGTGAGCGTGGGTCACTGCGTTTCCAGGAATTTGTGTAGAGATGTTCCCTTCTGATTGGAAACTGTTAATATTTATTCTTACCTGAAAAGTGGTTCTTTTAAGGTGTAACTTGCTGATTTTTAAAACGTAAAACTACCAGTTATAGCATTTTTGGTTGCTTTATTGCATATTTGCAAAGTTCAGGCTTTCTGCATGATATGAGTTCAACATCAGTGTGATCCTGTGGAGTATGCATTCTCTGTCCTACTGCTCTGCCTCCCCACCTCTTTCCTCTCCGACTCCTCAGATCCAGAAGTCCCTGCCCTGGTGTGTGAGCACACTTGTGATTGTGCCATCATCTGGTTGACAACATGGCCCAACAAATAGATTATATCAGCATGACAGAAAAAAACAAAGGTGCATTGTGATATGAGGGCAGGAGCGTGGTGGTGGAGGGGAAATTCCATAAAACAGCATTGCTGAAGAAACAAAAAAGAACTCATTTATGTGTGGGGAAATCGCTCATATCTCTGGGACTGTCCCAGGGAAGGATAAATATATACATTCAGCCGAAATGTTGTACAAGTGTGCTAGAATTTCACTGATTCACAGAGCAGGGTGCAGAAGTTTAGAATGTGCATGCTGGAGTCATACATTCATTTAATTACGGATTATTTTTAATAATTTAAAAAATAATAGAAAAATTATTAGCAGTGTGCTTAGAAGAACCACACTGGGAGATACCTGACACATTTGTGAGCAGCTGGTCTTGACTCTTCCATTGACCTGTGTGTAGTTTCGTACTTCTTTGTGGCAGCTCCATCAACGTCTTTTGTTGAAGTGCTGTGAACACAAAATTGTGTTCATTGTAAGTAAAATGTTAAGGTTTTGGAGAAGCTTGAGAAAGATCTAATTAAACAAAGACTGGGACAGCACTGGAGTAATTTAAATGTAACTGGTAACTGATGAAAGGGATTGCAAGCAGAACATATTCAACAGGTGCTAACGAGCATGAGTTTCTTGGAGAAGGATCTAGTGATCTTCACAAACAGTTGATTAAAATGTCTGTGTAGTTCAGAAAGAAAGATGGATCCTGATGTGGCCTGTCAGAGGAAAAGAAAGTAAGACTGAATACAATGGTAGTTATTTATATAATCCAGTAGTGCTTCTAGAGCCTTGTTGTGTGGCCAGTGATTTGTGCAGAACAGCAGCGATTCACAACTTCTTGCTACTCTGCCTCAGCCACACGTTGCCATATGAACTTAAGCAGCCAGTCTAACCATGCTTATTTTCCCTTCTGTGCAAAATGGCATCTTATAATTCGCATTTTCAGAGAAAATACATTTTTATATGCTCTGCTGTCCAAATTTGAAAGATACTAGTATTCGTAAAAGGTCATTCTTTCACTAATTTTGTAATACTCATTCTCAAGAAAATGAATAGCATAGGCAGTGTGTGTTGTATATTTTTTAATGTTTTATACAGATTGCCTTTTGAACAGATTATCCAACTGAGCATCTGATGTTCGCTGCCTAAATAATGTGGGAACATTCAAAGAGTGCATCTACATAGAGTTTATTGCATTTACCCTATTTGCACTGTGTAGTGGCAGATAACAATATGTTTTAGATAACTGTGGGGAATACTAGATTAGTAAAAGACTCGTGTCTTTTTAAGTGAGACATCACTACTGTTTTTTTAACAGTGTTATGTTCAGTTTCCTCCATGACTAAAACAAGTGTTACTGTGTGTCTCACATCTTCCTTTCTTGAGAAGCAGCCAGGCGTAGGAGTAGACACACTTAGGAAACCCCCCATGTAAGTTCTGTCACTCCCTGTAGACCACCCCTGTTAAGCACCCAAGCCTAAAATGAGATAAAATGCTCTTCAGTAAAGTTGCATCAGGCAAGGGAGTGTGCAGAAAAAAGTTATTTCTATCTTGTGCAAGCTAAAATAATTTCTGTTTTCTGTGTTTTAGCTGTGTAAGTGAAGGTTAATCTTTGTGATAAGTAGATGAGAGAGAGTGTGCTGTTATGCAGGCACGAGTTTCTAAATTTTTTAATGGTGATTCATGTGAATTTTATTACCATTTAAGCCTGTTTTGAGTTTTTTCCACTGCAAAGCTGTAGCTAATTTATACCAAACCCTCAATTTTTTCCCAGAAGCACTTCATACTAGAGAACCTCATATGCTAATAATATGTAGGAGAAGAAAGTCCATATGACTAACAGGTACAAAGTAACATTAGTTACAACCTTCAGAAAGAAAGACTTAAGGGAGATGGATCCAAGCCAGTGAAGTAGCCTCAATTGACCAATCTGTATCTGGAAATCCAGCTGCCTTTGTGTTGAACCATAAGTGTAATTAAAAGGCGTTTCCTTTTTTTATTGCGGGTAAACTCCAGCAGTTCAAATGCTGGCGATTCTTTGCAGTACCACTAGTGCAGCTATGTTCCTGGGACTCTTTTTGATTCATAGTCTGCTTTTAGGAGTTGTTTCTTCTGTTGTCCTGTCGGAATGCTCTTGCTGTCAAGGTGGTTTTTTTGTAAACTTTGTGGAATCAGTTTCTGGAGTGTTCTTTGAAAAATTTTTGTACTTTTTTTTTCCCCACATGACTTTCTGCTAACTTTCCCTTAATGCAGCAAAACATTAGGCAAGAAGAGACGGTATTTTCATTTGGAATTTGTAAGGGGTTGGGTTGCTTAAGTTACTCATGGTTGATATTTCTTCACTGTTGACTTCTCTACATGAAAATGTGTATGAATGTAGTAGGTATGTTCCTAACTTTTACTAAGTTTAATGAACTCAGCTTAACAAACTTAATTCTCCTTTGGTATTTGTATCCAGCTATTTGCAGGACTGGGTCAATGTGTGAGAATCAGAAAATAAAAGTGACTGTAAACAAGTAAAATTGATGAACCAGTTTTTACTGCCCAGAAAGAAATGTCAATATTGAAAAACTGAACTTCAGTTTTTCAATTTTTAATAACCTCATAATTTAATAATAAAATAAATGATGTGACACAGATGAGAAGATGTGTTATTACTTAATATAGTTACTTTGAAAGCCTCCCAGTAACATAAAAATGGTGGCTTTTGTTTGTATCTTTCAGTTCTGTGTTCCAGTAAGAATTCCAAAATGTATCTGCAAATATTCAGGGCATGCAATGGAGAGAATGCAATTTTTTATTTTCACCTGCCATTTTATAGGCAGAAGTTACTGCATTTGGCCTTTTCCTGTTCACATATGTCCTGTTTGGTTTAACTGGGTAGAAGTAGATTGTATGCGTGCAGAGAAATAGCCAATGTCCAGCACGATCTCCTGGAAGCAAGGAGCCACTTCCAATAGGCACCGTTAGGCTCTTGTGCTTTGCATTAGCACTGAGACCCTATGTCTCCATGAAAACAGAGCCTTCAGTCCCTCAGAGTCAATGCTGGTAATAGCAGCTTATATGTCAACAGTTAAAATTAACATTGAAAATCTTGTGGCCTCCTCTGTGAGATCCTCAGACCCAGATTCATGGCATCCTTCATTGATCCACCTGCAGGTCCTTTGCTGGAGGACAGCCCCACGCTGCCTGTCCTCACCACCTCCAGCGATGCGTTCCCATCAGTCATCGCCTTTGACTCGGGTCTATCAGTTGTGTGGCTGCAAGCTCAACCCTGCAAAAAAACATTTCTTGTGTGGGATCAGTGAGCTCATGGGTCGTTGTGACATTGTTAGACCTGACGCAACAGAAGTAGTGGGATTGTGCAGCTCAAGAGAGGGTTGAGCGGGACCACTCCCTTCCTCTGCTGCTTGCAGATAGATCAAACTAAATGCATTGTCAAATTGTACCCAGGAGTTAGAAGAACAGTTCTTTCTAGCCCCTGAAACAAAAGATAATGATACCAAATAATGATAAAGGATCACAGATCGGAGGGAAAGGAGGGGAAAGAGCAAGAGAAGGATAAAGGCAGTTGGAGGTATTGCAGGGAGAAGAGAGAATAGTGAAGAGGGAATAGCTAGAAAAGCAGGAAGAGGGAGTAGAGAAAAATTGGGAGGTTATATATTGACAAATAGTGGCAGCAAATGCAGGTAAAAATTAGGAAACACCTTTCCCTGGAGGATGAGCATACCATCGTCGGCCTGCAAAGGTGATGCTTCAGTCTCAAGAACCACCACTTCTCTCTTTCTGGGCAGAAGTGAAGTGCCATTGCTTTGTGAGCGGTCCACAGTAATAACCTGGATTCTGCAAGCCAGAACCTTTGCCCTCCATGAGCGCTGCCTGGGTGAAGCGGGGAGGGAAAGCTGCAGGCACAAGTGCCCGTCCTGCGAAGCATCTATTGCTGAACAGGCACAGCCCTGAGAGCCTGGTGAAAAGTCCCTCTGAAAAGGAGCTGGCGTAGCAGTGAGTTTGCCATCGCAGGATGTTGGTTCGTAAGTGGGAGGCTAGTCTGGATGTGGCTTTCAGAAACCCTCAGTCCTGAGGTCACAGGTTTCATTTTGCTGCCGCTCGCTGCTTCCCCGCGGGGCAGCCCGGATCACCCGTAGTTCTCTAATGTCGACAATAGGTGGGGCTGGAAAAGCAGGATGGCCTAGGGCTCGGTCCTCCTCTATACCAACAACGGCTTCCGTGCTGAATCATTGCCAGAAGTAGGTATTACTTAATTTCAGTGTGATTCAGTTCCCTCAGCTGACTCTGAATTTCTGAAATCTCCGTACAACTCTTCCTGAGATCATTCGTGTCATTCAAGCCTCAAGAGCTGGGAAAGGTTTATAATAGCCGTGTATTTTCTGTGTGTTTGAGAGCAGCTTCCTACAATGAATTGGTTTTGTTTTGTTTTTTTCTTTGTCATTAGGGACTTAAATTAGTTATCTACTTAATTCGTATTGCATTTAAGAACTGTGGGAAATGAGGGTACGCCAGAAGTCCCACTAGTTGAGACACAGATCTGAAAGTGTTTCCTGTCAATCTGTTTTTACAGCTAAGAAAATCCTTGGTTTTGCTTTGTTTTCTGCAGCTATTTGATGCTGTCAACTGCCTGGCAAAAGAGAATGCCCGGTTGCTTGTGCTGGGCCGCAAGCACATGCTGATTAACTCTTCAAATTGGAAAACGGAGATTATGAAGGAGATGCAGAATAAGGCAGACTTCTTCTTTGCTGAAAATATGTAAGTTTAAGAAAATCGCTAAATGTAATGGAGATCAACACCTGATTTATGTGCATTTTAAATCACTATAAACAGTTGTAGTTTTTGGTACCATTACTAATATCTCCAGCTCTGTGTGTGTGAAAGAGAAACACATCCCTTGCTATACTTGTTTCAAATATTAAAAGTTGCATTATGAAGAATTTCATCACTTAGAATCATGTTGACATCTGTATAGTTTATTAGGATTTATAAGTGTTAAAACCACTGCCAAGACCACAGTGGCCTGAACTTACAGAACACCCAACAGCATCAGTGCACAGTCGTGGTCTGCTGTGCTAGCCCTGCAAAGGGAGGAGGTGAAGTTCCCACCTGGCCGTTATGGCTTGGTAGCCTATGAGCGTGGAGAGTCGGGAGCACTGAGCTCCTCGCTGCTCCCGGAGAGTATTTCTGTGAGTGGGAACAGACCCTCTGCCTCTCTAATTTAAGAAGCACAACCTCCCTGCTCGTGCCCAGTCAAGCCTGTCCTTGTCACTAAACTAGGTGCTTGCCTCTGCCTCAGTGTCCCCTCTCCTTGCCCTGCTTTCCTCATATAATGAGTCTCAGTTTTGCTTCAGTTCTAGCTCCACCTAGTCTCCATTTGAGTTGGCCACTGTTGATCCTTCACTTCGCTGTTTTTTCTGTGATCCCAGTTCCGAGAACTTCTAAGTTCCTTGTCCCAACAGCTGGTCCATGTCTCTTCTGTCTGCCTCCTTGTTTCAGATCTGTTCTCCCTCATCCCCTCTTCAGTTCTGGCTCTTGTTCTCTTTGCTGTTGAATCGAGTTGCTTTCTTTCCTGCTATCTGGGCGCCAACAAAGGGAACTCTGTTACCCCAGGTTGGAAATCCTCATTAAACTCATGTTTTGTCACTTACTATTACAATAATCCACAGCAATGAAAATGTGGTTTCAAGCAAAGTTCTGCTCAGCTTCTCCAGGTATAGGGTATCTTATAAATGTCCACTATAAATGTGCTTTCAGGGATTTTTCCCTAAAATTGTTTCAGTTTAATAGCAGCTAATGTTGAATATTTTTCCCGAATAATCATAGTACCTTTGGGGAGTGTGTTTACCCTTGTAAAGACAAAGATTCACAGATTTGTGCTGTTGCCTGCGTTACACTTCATTATCAGTTGTGATGATTGTTTGTATTCCAACAAAGTTTTGGGGGTACCCTTATGAGTTTTAGCAGTTCTGTTCCACATAGCACTGCTAAGTTATGTGGCAAAAGATTATACTGTTGTATTATCAGATTGTGATAGGGGGGAAGAATGCTCTGTGTAGCATGCAATTAATTTTTATTGCACTCTAACTTTTGGTGCCCTGTGGTGAGCAGAAGGTCTTTATTTTACCAGGGAACTAGAGCAGTGGTGGGAATTTTCAGTGTTGCTGATGAATAAATCTCAGATCAGCAGTTGATTCATTTCTTGCAACTGCTTACTGCCATGTGAATGACATCTGTCTTTTCCATTTGTTTTGTTAAGCTCTGAAGATGATGCCTTCTTGTTATATGCCACTCTTCGATCAGGCAAGCATTGCAAGTTTGTTACTAGAGACTTCCTCCGTGATCACAAGGCTTGTCTTTCTGACAGTCTGATGCGTCAACTGTTCCGTAAGTGGCAGCGTGGACACCAAATAGTGTTTTCTGCTTCTGCAGGAGGAAAGCATATAAATTTTTTGGTAAGTTTTGTGCTGCAATCAGAAAGCACACAGAGTATACTCATTAAACATAGACAATTTCAAACTCTGGAAGCAAAAAGATTCTTGTTGGAGTCTAAGAAATGGATTTGTACCAATGCGCTCAGAAGTCCCACACTTACTGAAAATTCACTGTATTCACAAAGCATGCCACAAACATGAAAACTGTGAAAAAGACCATAAATGCTGCCGCGATGTTTAAAATGTAAATGCAAATGCATGTTTGTGTATACAAATCTTTCCATTGCTGTAAAACATAAGTGCCAATGTTTTTTCATTTATTTTAAACTTTAAAGTACCTTATTCTCCTCCGTAGCACTGTTTTAAAATATGATGCTTCTAATTGTACAATAGAATTTCTTTAATCTTTATTTTAAAGAAGCAGGAAAATACAGGTATTTGAGTATTCACTGTAATATTAGCCTAACATATGTGTTAAGTTTCATGAAGGAAAGCCTGGAACAGTCAGGTTCATAGTCAGTATTCTGCTGCAGAAATTACAGTCTTCCAAGCACAGTATCATCTTATAGCAGAATACTACTGCTATTGTCTAGGAGACGTATCCTTGTGAGCCACTAACAGTACATGAACAGGAGTGTAGCTGTTTCAAGATTTTTCTAGGAAAAAAATCATCATGTGACATTCCATTTCATGCAGTTTTTTGTTACCTGGTCTGTCTGCGTTGTTATTGCCTACTTAAAGGAATGCTGCGCCTATGCAGATTCATTTTCTTGCTGCTCTGTTCAAATTGTAAGACAATATTAATCATTACAAACAGACCATAGAGATACAGGCTTACAAGAATGACAACCTTTCATTCAGTGTTGCCGTGTATACATTTCTTTTTATGGAATCAATACTGAATGTAGGGTTACCTGAGTAACACAGCTTTAGCTACACTTGTTCCTTTCTTTTGTATGAAAAGACTAGCAATTTTCACATCTTAATTCCCATACAGGTGATTAGGATGACTGACATTCCCAGTCATGGCTATCTTCTAGGTCATTCTGGAAGTTGTCATGGAAAAGCAGACTTCCAAGACTGTGAATGGACTCTTCCATACAGAGTGATAGTATGTTCTGAGAATCATAATTGCCATTTCTTTTATATTTGTGTTATGTGTGTTGAGTTAGTGTATCTGTAACATAATAGACCAGAATAATAGTTTATTAGATTAGTTCGACTAGATGCTTTTGAAAGTGCTAGTGATAAACCCTTTTCTTACATCGTCCTCAGCACAGAGCAAGTCAGTTCTGTAAAGAGGTGCATTGGAAGAGCAAACACAAGATGTCATTAATGTCCTGAATCCTATCAGTTCAAGCCTATAAACTCCACATCCTGAGTTAATTCCCATATGATTTCATTTAACTGAACAGAAAAACAATCATGTTGCCATTTCGAGAAGTTGAATGCATGATGTTCAAATCATTAGTATCTGGTGGAGATTGAAGGCAGAATTTTAACCATTTATAATGACTCCTAGACCACAAAATACTAAAAGATGTTCTAGTTTTTCCTCCAGTACTAAAATTTAGAATTTGTTTGGTGTAAGGAAATAAATGAGAGTTGTTATAGAGATGAATCTATGGAGATTTATAAGGTAAGTGTTGGAAGTTATAACTCCCTATAACTGGTATTTTAGTAATATATTGTGTAAAGTCTAAAAAAATGTTTTTATCTGTCTTTATCCAACAGCCTGCTTTCTGTTATGACTGTGTGGTACAGACTACAGGTGATACATGGCATATCCCCTATAAGAACACTTTTGAGGAAAAATACTCATATCAAGTACCAAGAAAATGGCTCTGCATTCAACAGAAGTGATGAAGAATGTAATTGCGTGAGCTGAAGCTGCTTTTTTTGTTTTGTTTTTTTTTTTCCAAATCACTGTTGCTGACTAGGACAACTCAGCAGTACAATTGTGGGATTAGTGCGTGAGGCCTATAACTAAAAAAAATTCAGGAACTGCATTTTGTCAAAGTCATTCCTGCAGTAAATCTGTTAACATCAATGGTGGTCCAGCAGGGATGAATTAGGTCTATTATTTCCAACTTTACAGGTGATTTCTGTAGCCTCTCAATGCAATTTGAATTAAAACTTGTTTTTCCTCTTGGATTTTCAGGTTCTATTTTTTTAATCTTCTCTTTTTTTTTTTTTTTGCTCAAGCTTTTAGTCTACACTGAAATGCATGAACTCTGTACTTCAAAGAAATTAAGCACAACTTCCAAAGTACCTTCAAACTGGGCACGGCTGACCTTGCAACAGTGCCGCACGTCTATAGCCAATAAACGGAGCTAACAGGGCCAAATGGTCTGTTTACCGTTTGCCAGACACACATAGCCCTAATACTTCCTCACACTAACTAGAATTCATTTGATCACATAGGATGCAAAAGATTTGTTGTAGCAACAGATCTTAAGATTTTGATTGGAAGTATGAGAAAACAACCAGTGGGACATTGTGTGTGGCTCTTTCACACTCTTAAATTTGCTGCTTCTGACAGGATTTCAGGTCACCGGAATAGTTTGCTTATGGAAATGCATGAATTTTCTAAACTAAAATTAATCATAACTAGAAATTCTTACAGGCAGTAATAGGACAAGACTGAATTTTGTACAGGTATTTTTATAAAACCTATCCAAGTTATAAATAAAGCAAGAAAAATAGTGTAGATGACATGAAAAGTGTTCTAAGTTATTATTTATAAGTGTTTGTGTAGTGAATGTGTTCATTTATTGCACTTACGACTTTAATGCAAACTTTTCTCCCCCAAAATCATGGAAATGCCACATTAATCTCAGACGAAAGATCATGGTTTTGTCACATTTGTCTTGCACACTGAAAAATCCTCAGTTTGAAACTGGGCTTAATCATACAGATCTTTTTGTATAGTATTTGCAGTTCTGAGCTTTTGCAGTGTCCCATGACAAGCTCCCTCAGGAGCCTTAGCATTCAGGCATTCTTCCCTGCTTCCCCCCCCCCGCCCCCCCCCCATCAAAGAGCTCTGCTGACATGTTTTGTACTCCGGGTTTGTAAACCAGCAGGCGTGGTTTGCATGCAGTCATGTCCTTCACGTGCTGTGCAGAAAGCGTAGAGCAGCTGGATACCTCTTCAGGTAACCTAGAACCTTGGTATTGAATTCATCATGTTGGTAGCATTCATCACAGACCCCTTCTCTGACAGAACATGCCAGCTGCCGTATGTCATCTGCTTTCTGGAGTCTGCCAGGGAAAGCAGAGAGATTGGATCTTCTCTTGCTCCTCAAACCGATTTACTTCTAATTTGTCAGAAGATTGTTTTTGCAATACTGTAAGTCAAAGAACTGCCACATCTCCTTGAAAATGCAAATACCGCTTTGTTAAAGTAAGTGTCTTCTCCTGTACGGGACTGCTTGGTTAGCAGCTGTTGCTCTGTGTGAGGGTTACTTACCCTCTGTGTGAAGTTCCGCAACAGCATAAGCTGATCCGCATCAGTGCTGTTACAGGCCCAGCTTGGTACTAGCTCTGGGGGTCGTGCAATCCTCAGCAATTCAGAGCTGAGTCAGCTGAATGCAAACCCTTTAAAAAATGAGTTTTGGCTAGGTCAAAATTGGCGTTGTACAGAACTAGCACCATTTCACAAGTACTGGTACCTGTGTGGGAGAGGGGAGCTGAAATGTCAGGCTGCGGAAGGCGGGCCCCTGCACCTTGAGGTTATCCATTTTGTTGCGAGACATGTTCATCCACTGCAGTTTGTGTTTTACCTCACCCTGGTCATTAACAGACATCCATAATATCAACATCCAGCTGGAATAGATGCGTCCTGTACTTCCTTTTGACTGAGAACAGACATGTCCCTAGTCAATCACTTGGGTTTCATCTCCAAAGCTGTTCTCGCAGAGATACCATAATACTTTCTAAATAGTAACACTTCCTAAGTACACACTCTTGGTGTATTTAGGGGAAGATGGAACAGAATCTGGAATTTACAACAGGACGATGTCCCAACATTAGCATGGGAATTGTTGTGACTTCTTTTTGTTGCCTTATGTTTGCTGCTAATACACTTTACTGTAGATCCCTATAGGGAATTAATGGCCTCCTCCTGGAACCAAAGAGGAAACATTAGCGATCAGCCTACAGACTTTTTCAGTTGCATACCACCTGTTCACATAGACAGACGCGGTCTCCAGAGGCTCGGTTCTGTCAGAGGTTAATTATTTTCATTTTATTTAAGATATTTGTGAAATAACATTCCTTTTGTGTTGCTGTAAGTCTTTACGTTTCAGAGTACTGAAACAGGGAATTTAGAGACAACAATGAGTATGAGGACTTGCTCATGAGTATGTAGAAGGAATTCTGGGGGGTTTCATTGGCAATAAACCTGAGACCCTAACCAAAGCTTACTGGCATCTACCCGCAGATTTGCTTGGCATCTACTACTGCTTATACAGTGGTATAGTAAAAATCCAAGGATTTTTAATGTCTGTCTGGTAATAGTTTATTAGATTGGTGGCTCCATGCCAAATGACAGAAAGGCAGGTCCCCCAAACGCTGCAGGAACTGGTACCCCCGAAACCCTGGCAGTGGCACTGACTGCCCTTCGCTAGCAGGCTGGGTGAGTGAGGAGGAGTCGGAAGGAACGAACGAACGCGTGGCTCAGCCTGCCGCGTGCCACGGAGACACGCTGGCAAGGCAGACTTGAGGAAGGCTGAACTGATTGAGCCTGTGCCGTAGCTGTTTTGTGAACAGCTTCATCTTCCCCGCTCGCGCACTCGCTCATCACGGTGTTAAAAACATGTCAGTGAGAACAGTCGTCCTCAGGATCCTGCAACACAGCCTTGGACTCTCTTGTGCGGTTGATCAGATGTGATGAAGACTAAACCAGAAATGTGTGACTGCTCTTCTGAAACAAAACTGTATTTTGGAAACTGACAAAATTGCTACATAGATGGAGAAAATTTCTGGAAACTCTGTCCTGAAAGTAGCATGGCTTCCACTCTGTCATGTGCATGGTATTGAGCAACTATTACTCTTTCCTCCATCTAAGTCAAATACTGAATATTTGATTCCAAACACTTAAGTACTTTCTCGGTTACTTTTAGGCAGCCTGGCTGAGTGCTTGATAATTACTTACATTTTCCCATCCCCTTTTTTTCAAGGGAAAAAAAGATCTGACATTAAACTCCACTGTTACAGAATATAAGAGCTTTGTACGTGGAAGGGCTGAGGTTAGGAATCCTCAGCCTGGAGAAACAGAGCTCCTAAGAGACACAGAGGTGCTAACAATCATGAGTGTTGCAGAGGGGATGCAGAGACATCGATCGCTTGCTGTCCCTTCCAGCACAAAAGTGGCAGCAAACTGTGCTGGCAGATAGAAGGTTCCAATAAAAGATGAGGTTTCAGATGAAACCACACAACGCGTCATTACACTGAGCAACTCTTTGCCGCGGCGTGTCATGGGTGCAGGAAGTTCACATGAGGGAAGTTCAAGGGGAGACCAGCAAGGGTTATCCCATAACCGGGCGCTCCCTTTGCCTCAGGAAGTGCCTCACTCCAGGCGGCTGGAGCCTGGGGCAGGATTCGGGGAGTGCGTCGCTGGAGGCTCCCTGCGATCTCAGTCCTTCTGCATGGGCACCCGTTTTCAGCCACGGCTGGAGACGGGGCACTGGGCTGCGCAGACTCCCTGCCCGACCCAGCAGAGGTGTTCGTGCGTTCTTGTGTTTTGTGTTCCGGTGCTTGCATCACCGCTCTGAACGGGTCACGTCTGCCTGCAAGGCGCTTCCCTAGCGAAGGGCACAAACTCTCTGTCTTGTGATGTGTAGCGAGACGCTTCATCCTCCCATAGCGTTAAAAAGCAAGGAAAAGTATTCTGAAAAATTCAAGAAAGCAGACTCTTAATGCATGAAATGCATCTGTAATCTGCTAGTTCAACAAAGAGTAAACTCATATAATAATAATAATCTATTAAAATAGAGGTGTGGATACCGAAACACAGCTTTTCCAACCCTTTTAATAACCGACTTTAAAAAAAAGCCTTCCCACAAATAGTAGGGGAAATCCAAGATGCTGAAAGGCAAGAAGAGCATACATTCACCAGTTTAAATTTGGGGAATTTCCCTTTGTACTGGACACTGATAGGAAGTTAAGTCTCAAGCATCCCATTGCAATGCAGCTGCGGCAGCGGTTACACATTCCGCGTACTCAGACATCTTTTGGAGGTCGGTGTACTTCTCCGCTTTAGAATGGCACTCACTGAAGAGAACACGCGGGAATGTTTTGTTTGGTAAATTAGGAGGGGGTTCGGGTTCCTGGCTGGCGGCACGGCTGACCATGGGGCTTTTCTCCAGTTTTCTGGTATTTCCGCGCGCATTCCCTAGCGCGCCTCCAACGCGCTCGAGGTTCTCCACGAACCAGCAATCGTTCATTCCGCTCCCCCCGCGGGGGCTGCCGCTGCCGCGCCACAGTGGTCGGCACTCAGCTCACGACGGAGCCGACATGTCGCGAGAGCGAACCTCGCGGCTACCCCTCAGCCGCCAGGCGGGGGGCGGCGCCTGCGCAGTCAGAGCGCGAGTGCGGCGGCCGGCCGCCCTACTGCGCATGCTCGGCAGCGGGGCTGTGGCAGGGGAGGGAGGCGGCGGGGTGGGAGAAGGGCCGCGGCGCTCGGGCATGCGCAGTGGCGGAGGTGGGGTGTGACGGTATGCGAGCGACGCGTGCTTCGGCGCCTGCGCGGAGCGCGTAACCCGGAAGTACTCCGCCGGGTGCCCTGTCTGAGGTAGCGGTGGGGCCCTGCACGCTGCGAGCCCCTCGGCTGCGCCGCCGCCCCCGCCCCCGCCATGTCCCGAGGCTCCAGCGCCGGCTTCGACCGCCACATCACCATCTTCTCGCCCGAGGGTCGCCTCTACCAAGTCGGTGGGTGTCCGGCCCCGGGGGTGCTGCCGCTGAAGTGCCCCGTCACGGGCCGGGCCTGCCCGCGCCGCCGCCGCCGCTTCCCGCCGAGCGGGGCTGCAGCCGGCTCGGAAAGCCTCTGCCGAGCCTCGCTGCCTTTGGGGAGGGGGGAATCGTGGAGCCTGCCGTGGCCGGGGAGTCTGGGTTCCCGCCCGCCTGGTCCCGCGGTGCGCGGGGGAAGCCTGGCGCAGCTGCGGTCCCGGTCCTGGGGGCCTGTGGAGGGGATCCTCACAGCTTTGCGCCAGGGCGGGTCTTTTCGAGTGTCCCCTGCCGCGGGGAGGGGCCTCCTGCGATTTCCCGGTGTTTGATTTCGGGTGGTTGAAGACCAGATGGACAGCTATCCAAGAAGCTGTCTGTTCCCCTGTCACCATTTAGAGCAGGGCGGCAGTAAGCAGAGTGGCAGATGTTTATTTCAGTTTATCTTGCCAAGCTTAGGAGCATTGTGCTTTGGAACCTCAGAACTACAATAGCTGTTAGAAATGGGACTTGGCCTGCCTCGAACCCTGCATGCCAGAGTAACAAAGTCAGTTTGTGGAGGTAACCCATGCTCTCTCTTCTTACACCTGAATGCTACGTGTTCTGCATATCATGGCCTGCGAGACTGCAGCAACCATCCTTTATTTGGAGGCTTAGAGTCACAGAATAGTTTGGGTTGGAAGGGACCTTTAAAGGTCATCTAGCCCAACACCCCTGCAGTAAGCAGGGACATCTTCAACTAGATCAGGTTGCTCAGAGCCCCATCCAGCATGGCCTTGAATGTTTGCAGGGATGGGGCATATACCACCTCTCTGAGCAACCTGTGCCAGCATTTCGCCACCCTCATCATTAAAAATTACTTCCTAATAGCTAGTCTAAATCTACTCTTTAAATCTACCAGATGCTGCAGAAGAGCCTCATGGTGCTCCTTCTGCAGAATACTCTATAACAACGTAGTCAGCTCGCAGTCTGGCGGGGCAGTTCATTGAGAGTACTCCTGAAGGATCCTCACAAGAGGGCCAGATGAATTCTTTTGACATCATCCTGATGCCGTCTTCCCCTGGAGCTTGGCAGCTCTTCCCCAGCTGCAGTGGCTGCACTGCACATGCATTGCACAGCAAGTCCATGCATCCACCTGTCCTCCAGGAAAGGAGATTGCTGGGACCAGACTGTGTGAATTGTCCGTGGTAGTCAGTAGTGTCTCTTGTGTCTCTGCTCTTGAGTTTTTGTCAGGAAGGAGTCTATGTGGAATAAGCTTCGTGGGCAGGTGGCCCAGTCTCGAGCAGTCCTTTCTCCAAGGAGCAATGAGGAAAGTGCCTGTGTGTAGGTGTCTGTACACATGTAGAAAGTTACCTGTACTGGGTACCTACATACAGGTGCTGTCTTATACCTGGAGTGTGTATAAGGCTTGCCTGCAGCTTGTGTAGTAACCTTTATACATATATGGATGGTAGAGGCAGCACTTCTTCACACAGCGTGTCAATGGCTCTCTGATGGAAGAGTCATGGGCTTCAACCTTCCGTTGCCATTAAGACAGGCTGGTTGGTCTGTGTCACCTTTCTGGCTGTTTCTCTGTTGCAGTACTGCTTGTTGGGAATGGTTTCTGCATGCTGTAGCAAAGAGGAAACTAAGCCTTGGTTTTCTGCCTCGTGAGTATATTCAACCATTAGGTTAATGTGTGAGAAATGTGCAATACCTCCCTGTCTTTTACCAGTGTGTTAGAAGCAAGTATCTGCATGTGTATTTGAGAGCCTCTGCATGCAGCCTGAAGCTGTCTTCAAAGATATTTTGAGTACCTATGTGCTAAGGAAGAAAAATACGTAGGTGTGCATCGTTAACTTCGGGCAAGTATGAGCTTACTCTACCCACAGCCAGGCTGATAACTCAGGCATGGTGCCACACCAGCATCTCTGTTGGCCAGCATCTAGCCACAGCGTGGTCAGAAAGCTCATGTTTGTTTGTGGTCAAATATCCAAATCTAGCTTCTTTGTTTCTTTCATTCTTTTTGAATCCTGTACACTCTTGTCCATGTGCTGGAGGCAGATTAGCTAGGTGCTGTTGAGGGTGGGCACAGATGTGTGTTACATTACGGCTGCCTTAAGACTTGAGGTTTTTCTGGAAGGTTTTCTGGAAACATTGAACAGAGATTTCCAGTGTACTGATATTGGACTGAAATGCCTGTGCTTTGCCTTACATCTGTCTTCTGCTTCTGAAGCTCAAAAAGCTCTTGTGTCATTGAAATAATATTGTATTAGAAAAGTGGCAGTTACTCCGTATATATTTCTTGTTGCTGTGGTTAAAATCCTTCAGAGTATCAGTGTCCTGTTACCTATTAGTTCCAGTCTTCAAAAGTGGTGTTTCATGTAAGTGGAATTTTGGGAGGTGAAGAGAATGGTGATGCTCAAATTTCTGATTGTTCTAACATATTTGGGGAACAGCAAGGGACTACTGTTTTCAGAAATAATGTGTGCGCAGTGCTACTGAAATACTTGCATAGCAGAAGACAGACTTAAACACCACTAGCAGTATATGTATTTGGATTTCATAGATCATAGAATGATTTGGGTTGGAAGCAACCATATAGATCATCTAGTTCCAAGTTCCAACTCCCCTGCCGTGGGCAGGGACACTTTCCAGTGGACAAATTTGCTCCAAGCCCCATTCCACCTGGCCTTGAACACTTCCAGGGAGGGGGCAGCCACAGCTTCTCTGGGCAACCTCATAGTGAAGAATTTCTTCCTTATATCTAATCTAAATCTACCCTCTTTTCAGTTTAAAGCCACTACCCCTTGTCTTATCACTACGGGCCCTAGTAAAAAGTCCCTCTCCAGCTTTTGTGTAGGCCCACTTCAGGTACTGGAAGGCTGCCCAAAAGTCTCCCCAGAGCCTTCTCTTCTCCAGGATGAACAACCCCAACTCTCTCAGCCTTTCCTCATAGGAGAGGTGTTCCATCCTCCTGATCATTTTTTTGGCCCTCCTCTGGACCCGCTCTAACAGGTCCGTGTCTTTCCTGCGCTGGGGGCTCCAGAGCTGGATGCAGAACTGCAGGTGTGGCCTCACCAGAGCAGAGCAGAGGGGCAGAATCACCTCCTTTGACCTGCTGTCCACGCTTCTCTTGATGCAGCCCAGGATGTGGTTGGCCATCTGGGCTGCAAGCGCACACAGAATCACAGAATCACAGAATCACAGAATAGTAGGGGTTGGAAGGGACCGCCGTGGGTCATCTAGTCCAACCCCCCTGCCGAAGCAG
>Ga0065711_1026905_pt1 | contig 57342 bp, 25 predicted proteins | sample Hoacrofraction12_FD_59098 | JGI IMG/M metagenome (GOLD analysis project Ga0065711, IMG submission 59098) | Hoatzin crop microbial communities from Cojedes, Venezuela - Epithelial fraction 12 v2 (version 2) | ecosystem: Host-associated > Birds > Digestive system > Esophagus > Crop | place...
CCCCCCCCGAGAAGGATGAAATCAGGATAATCACAAAAACGGACATGGCTATGACTGTGCTTTGATGTGTGACAAAACCAGCTAAGCGGATGGCTTAGATGTAGCAAATATGTGTAGCATTAGTTTTGAATCTCTTTCTTCAAAGGAGAGGTTACCATTAATTTCTTCAGCAGATGTCACTCCTCAGTTACTTACCCACCCCATTATTCATGTGTCCCACTGAAGGGCAGGTTCCCTTCCTGGAACAAGGGAAACATATATTACACAGGCATAAAAAAAAAAATAATTTGGATAGTGACAGAGGTTTTTATTTGCAGTGCACCCAAAACAAGGAGTCTAACGTGTGGGTGGCAGCACCTAGCAAAATCAACCACCCTTTTAACCACTGACGTCCAATAATTTAAATAAAATTCCATAATTATTAGTGTTTATTTAACCACTTTATCTCCTTCTACACTAAGAATTTTCACAGGTTGCTGTATCATGACACCTACTGGTAGAGATAACCAAAATAAATAGATGCAGCTCTTTCTGCACGATCAAATAGATGTTTCTGTCTAAATTGAGCTTTTCGGTTCACATTAAAGTGATGATGTATGTGCATTCACACGGGCAGTGCAGTCACTACAGGTTGGAAAGGGGTGAGGAGGAAAGGGAGGTGGTGTGTTCAAACACAACAGTGTCTGCAAGGGGCAGGTGCACCCCAGATTGGTGTGGCCTAGGCAAGTATTGCATACGCAGCTCTGGTGCCCTGGAGTCGTACAGTCATAGAATCATAGAATGGTTTGGGTTGGAATGGACCTTGCAGGTCATCTAGTTCCAATCCCCTTGCAATGAGCAGGGACATCTTCAGCCTGATCAGGTTGCTCTGAGCACTGTCCAATCTGACCATGAATGTTTCCAAGGATGGGGCATCCACCACCTCTCTGGGCAACCTGTTCTAGTGTTTCACCATCCTCAGTGTAAAAAATTTCTTCTTTATACCTAACCTAAAGCTGCCCTCTTTTAGTTTAAAACCATTACCCCTTGTCCTGTCACAACAGGCCCTGCTAAAAAGCCTATCCCCATCTTTCTTATAAGCCCTCTTTAAATACTGGAAGGCCGCAATAAGGTCTCCCCATAGCCTTCTCTTCTTCAGGCTGAACAGCCCCAACTCTCTCAGCCTGTCCTCATAGGAGAGGTGCTCCAGTCCTCTGATATTTTTGTGCTTCTCTTCTGGACCTGCTCCAACAGCTCCTTGTCTCTCCTGTGCTGGGGGCTCCAGAGCTGGACGCAGGACTCAGGTGAGGGCTCACTAGAGCAGAGCAGAGGGGCAGAATCTCCTCTCTCGACCTGCTGGCCACGCTTCTCTTGATGCAGCCCAGGATACGGTTGGCCCTCTGGGCTGCGAGCACACATTGCTGGCTCATGTCAAGCTTTTCATCCACCAGTACCCCCAAGTCCTTCTCGGCAGGCCTGCTCTCAATCCCTTCTTCCCCAGCCTGTATTGATACCGGGGCTTGCCCTGACCCAGGTGCAGGACCTTGCACTTGGCCTTGTTGAACCTCATGAGGTTCACATGGGCCCACTTCTCCAGCTTGTCCAGGTCCCTCTGGATGGCATCCTGTCCTCCTGGCGTGTTGACTGCACCACTCAGCTTGGTGTCATCTGCAAACTTGCTGAGGGTGTACTCAATCCCACCGTCTATATCATTGTACAGATAAGCCACTTTATTTTGGGCTTTATCTTCAGTTGAAGCTATAATTAATTTTTGTTTTGTCCTAGTTAAGAGAACAGAATGATCATGTAAAAGGCACCATCCCTATCTGAAAAGTATAGCTGCTGGTTTAGTCTTGGTCTTTGGAAAGCAATAGCTCTTCACTGAGACGCAGCTTTACCAGACGTATTCTACACAGGCTGCTCTAGGTAAGCTTGAATTTCTTTTAATTGAGATAATGTACCAGTTGATGGACTATTCTGAAGACACTAGGGATGGATTGAAGGTGCTATGAAGAGAAGCAGTAGAATTGAGCTTTAAACCCTTTTGTTTGGTTGCCATTGTTGGGAGTTTTTTTGACTTACATACCTTATCTGTCCTTTGTTGGGGCACAAATATCCCTATGAACAAACAGAAAATAGATCTGTATGAACTACAATCAGGCACTGGTGGGTTGAAATTAAAATATCATATTTTACCATACCACTCCATCAATGGGTGCAGAATTTTCCAAAAAATGTTTTTAACCAAGCAATTTATTGGCATGTTCACAAAAGTAAAGCATCTTTCAATTTGTCCGTGTTGACTCCATTGGACTCTGTCCCTTTCAACCGTTTTATTCCAACTCAGACCCACACTCATATTTCTGTTACCACCTTGAAAGCCATCTGCTTTCCTAATGCATCTTGTTTCATTACTGAGTAGAATTTCCCTATCTGACAGCACACTGGCAGCACTTTCATTCCTCAGGATATGGTTTACCAGTGAGCTATTATCTATGTCTACTTTAGCTTTTGAGATCTACTCTAGGTTTTCTCCTCTTATTAAATTACTGTAACAGTGTCAGTTATCAAATTGTCATCCGTGTTAAGTTCTTCCACTGTGCAGAAATCCATTTTCGCACTGCACAAGGCAGAATCAAGCAGCTTTTCCAGCAGTTTACAAGCGGTATGTCTGGCCAATACTCCAGCTGCATAAATCATCTTATGTCACACAAATATGAATGGGAGCTTAGGCGAATGTAGAGAGAGAGGAGCAAAAGATAGTAAGGATGTCAACATTTCTCATTTGTTGTTTTGTCTTTCCTTCTAGGAAGAATGAGCACAACAAAAGGAACTTTTTCCTATTGCAGCTTCCAAAGCAGCAAAACAGATGACACAGTTTCCTAGTCAGAAAATTACCTTTTGCTTTAACCATTTCTGAAAACTCCAGTTTGAGATGTCAAAATATTTTTTCCTACATGACCATCCCTTCAAAAGCTGCGATTGTAGTTTGGCTGCATTCAGCTGGATTTCACCTGGAACAATTTTTCAGTGTGTGTTTTTGTATTAGCTAGAGAGGGTCCTAAGCAGATACCCCACACTTCTGTCAGGGAGGAAAGAGCAGATCTGAATTTAATGGTCAGATCCCTTTTTACTGCAGCCACATTGCCTCACTTGTTTGTGCACGAGAAAAAAACCCACTTTCTTCATTTGTATTTTCTTTTTGCAAATGAGGACTTGCTCTTGGATGTTCTTTTCAACAGCCAATTGCCTCTCACCTCAGATAAAGTCAGTGGCAGGAGCCTCCGTGTTAGGCAAACCTCTCCCGAGACCTTTAAGTGACATATTTACTATGCATTGCAGCCAACAGAGGCTGAGCCAGGAGACTTGTCTCCTAAATCCTTGCAGAAAGAGGACTGGTTTTTCCCATTAATTTACACCAGATAAGGTGATATCTAAGACATGTTTTTCCTTGAAAAAAGCTTAACTGGGTAATTATAGCCGCAATACCACTTCCACTGTCATCTTCCTTCCCAGGTAAAATTTTGTGCCAATTCACACAGACAAGTTACTTCAAGGGAATACCTCTCCAAGAACCAGTGTTTCAGCTGTTTTGAGGCTATGAGGAATAATTTCCCAATGCCATCCCCTACAGTAGTGCTATTTACAAGCTCAAAGGATGGCTTGCATGAACTTGCAAGACCATCCCCATGCACTGGCATTGCATCCCTAAGCCTTAGCAAAGAAGGCAGCTGCCACTTTGGATGTCTGGAGGGTCCTCTGAGCGTGGAGCAAAGCACCTGCCTGGACCTTGTAGCGGAAACTTCCAGGTATTAACAACCACTGCACACACAAAAAAAAGAAAAATTTCATTTACTCATCTGCATTTAACTCTGTAAAGAGTGCAGGATGCATTTGTATTTGATTCACTAATCATCCTGCTTCTTGGTATGGTTTTCCCTTTATAAGGTTAGTGGCTTAGTGGCCCAAATCCAACCAAATACGTACTATTACTGTTCTTCCCTTCCCCATCCTCTCCCCCATGTCTGGGGTGAAAGGGAAGGGAAAGGGACGTTAGGAGGGAGGCTCAGCTCTGGGCTCCCAAAATCAGAGCAGCCCCACCTGTTTTTGCCATGCATGTGGAAACTGTGCCCTTAGGGATCCCAGGCTCCTGACACAGCAACCAATTTTTCACCTCTGTTCAGGCAATCAAAATCTGAAGCTTATCCTGAACACACAAAATCTGGCGTTTCTTTTCTTCGTGTGCCATTGTGTGTGTAAGAGGAAAGAGTGTGGATCAACAGCTGCCTTTAGTCAACATAGTCAATCGGCTTAAGAATGTAATCATCTAGAAAAAGGAAGGGAGGCCAAACTGCTGTCACTTGCTGCTAATAAAAGTTACGGCATTAAGCAACAGCGGGAGACAGGCTTTTGTTCACTCTAAGTGAGCATTTGGCTCTCCGTGTGCCTTATACTGCTGCAACACTGTGCATTGAGAAGGGCCCTTACAAAGGAGCAAACTTGGAGGAGACGTTTATTCAACGTGCTACTTACTCTGCCATTCATTCCCAGGGTCCCTGCTAGTTTGGTGAACATTAGCGGGTGAATAAATCTTCCCCGTCCTCTACAATCTAATTCTGCATTGTTAGACACAATCCAGTGGTTTTGTTTCTTGGATTTTGGGGGATTTCCTTTCTAAACAGCAGCTGGTTGGGTCTGGCAGAATAATTACTGTTGTGTCGTAAGTTCAGCGTAATGGCTGCACTGCAGGACCAAGCAGACTGGGTGTGAAACAGCAAGCCCTTGCTTAAACAAAAAAGAGCTTTGATAAATAGTAATATTGGCCAGGAAAGCTATTTAAAAATATTTGCAACAAAGTATGGGCTCAGTTACCTGACAGATACCATATTTTAACCTGCCCTTCCCTTTAAATATGTTATTTCTCTCAGTCTGTTAGGGATTGTGGGTTTTGGGGGGGTTTAGCTGAGTTTACTTCTCACATACCAAGCACTAGGAAGGACACTAGAGTCCTGATCACCCACAGAAGAGATGAACATTAATTCAGACTTCTGCATTGCCCAGTGTGACCACGGACTGACATGGGAAATCAGATGCCTTGGAGCTAGTACTTACCTGATGATTCCAAGTCCTTGTGTCCTTTCTGAGACCTTCAGGGAGCTTAGCAGTGTTGCCAAGTAACTGTGATGTCCACTGTAAACCGCAAGAAGGGAATAAAATCACTTTAGATAGATAGACATTGAATAGTTACCTGAGAGTTAGTCGCTTTTTCCACGTTGCTAATGTGCTGGGATAAAGCAAGAAAACCAAGGCTAAGACAACTCATTAAGCTATGCCCAAAAATGTTCAATATCGAAGCACAAGACACGAAAAACCAAAGCCCACATGCAAAAATGAAAACCATTCTCAATGAAAACAACAACTCTGGTTGATCTACTGGCTACTGCTAGTCATTTCTAGGAGGAATCCCAAATCTGATGAGTTTTCTACATATTTTACAAACTACGTAAGCATGAAAATAGTGCTCTAGCTGTCTACATTGTAGAAATTATGATTGCACCAAAGCACTTGAACTGGGACCAAAAAAGGCTGCCCTTCCTCAAAAGAATGGAAAAAAGGGAGCAATATTTTAGCCAGTCAGTGGACAAAGTAAGACTCCTAGACTTCAGTTTATCATTCACTTTCCTTCTTTCTCTTACACTATTTTTTCTAACATCATCAATATTCAGGGAGCTTGGGATGACAATCTACTAAGATTCTGTTAAGCATCTGTTTTTCTGCTCCTCTGAACCAACTCCTGCGTTCCACTCTGTATACACTGCACTTGGGATTATCAAAAGCATTTAACAATGAGCGTTTAATGCAAGGCAGCATTAAGTGTATCCAAGATGCTGGGATCAGCCCTTGAAAGAAAGCAAAGTGTGGTATTTTAGATAATGTCAGATGCTAGTAGGCGGTGAACACAGACTTCAACTGTAACTCACTGCGTTTTGCTGCCCTGCGTGGTGCGAAACCCTTCTCTGTGCAGGTCGGAAGCCACAAACACCCAAAGGGGGATTGCAAAAGGAGCAACCAAAAACTTCTCCTCTGAGTTGTTGCTCACCACTCAGTGCTGGTTCAGTTAACAGTGCAGAGGCCTTTCTGCCCGCGGAGAAGAACGGGCAAGGCACTCACCGGTAACATCGCGCCAGAGCTCACCCTGTGAGGGACACAGCAGAGCTGGTGGCCCACGGAGGCTTGGGGAGGGGGTAACGGCACTGCAGTTTCCCTTGGGATGTCTTGGGTTTTCTAGCCTGAGCACTAAGTTGTGAACATCTGGCTGGGTAAGGCACACGAGCTAAGGGGTTCAGCGGCAGCCAGGGGTAAGGCGTTGCTCAGCCCAGGGTTCCAGCCCTTGGCCTGCGACCCTGAGGTGGAAGCGACAGCCTAAGTCCGCAGAGCCATTCAAGGGAGGAAAGAAGAGCAGCCTTTAAGCCTGACAGTTATGTGCCTCCCTGGTACAGTAATACCAGAAACATGTCACGGGAAGATTTAAATAGAAAGTGTTCCATTTAATGGGATTTTGGTCACAGTACTGTGGATCTCTTTAGCAGCATAAAATGTACATTTGAAGCACTGCCCCTTTGCCTTAAACTTCTAGCTCATTTCTCTGTGCTAGTGCCTTAATGGTGGGCTCCTTTTTTCACAAGGAGAAATGATCTGCAGTACATAGACAATTTGATGGCTTAACATCTTGCACTGCTGGCTACTGAAAGCAAAATACCAACCACGGCCTCTTTGCTTTATCTGTGTTATATGCTAATTGATGTAACTGCATGAAAAAGGAATTAATTATGGGATTGTACAGTGAATTCCATTGAACAAGAACACTACACAAGACAACCAATATGGCATTCCTTCTTCAATTGAAGATTTTTTTCTCTGGCTTGTATTTCGCTTCTTCAAACCCCTTGTTACTCCAATCCCCTCTTACTATACTGAAGCAGCTCAGGCTTCGTGTGTGAGACCTGAGACAGGGACAATAGAGGGGGTAAAATGGATGAGAGAATAACTGGCAAAGAAGACAGGGGAGGGGGAGGTTGACGAGAGGAGAAGTAGTAAAAAAATGAAGGTATGTTTCATCAGAGCATCCTTCTATATCATGTGCCCCAGTTCCAAGTGGGAAACGGCGTGATTCATGGAGGAGCTGCTCAGTCCCACCTGAGATAACCATGTTTCTTCTGTTCAGCAACCTGCTCTCTGTTCTGAGGCAGAGAGCAACCCCAAGAGTGGATATTGGTCTCAGCAGTATTGCAAGATTCAAACAAACATCATTTTGAATAAATTCACGAAATACAATTATTCTACCATCAAGAATGCACACTCTTGATCGAGTTCCACCTACTGTCTAGAGCTCCTTGGAGGCCCTTCCACCCCTCAGGCCAGCGGTGCACTCGCTCCCCACACAGAGATCTGTGACAGCGTATTCATTTCCCCTCTTCGGGCTTGCCATCATCCTCATAAACAGAAAGAAGTCTTCATTACCCTACTCCACTCCCTGGTTCCTCTTCAAGACTGAAGCTCCCTTTTCCTGTAGAAAGGAATTCCTTAAACATGCTTCCTTCTCTGCTCCCTCACTGCCCCCAGCCAGTAGCTTCTGAAGCAGAAGGCCTAACGGTGTCACAGCAATTCTCCTCTTCCTCAACACCAACCATTATCCACTGCCAACATGCTCTTATTGAAGACCCTAAAATCAGTACCTAGTTTTCACTCTGAAAATTTTTCCTGACGCCTTCTACTGTTTCTATATATCCTGCAAGCATTTGCCAATATTGCTGCTTTGAAAAAATAGTCCATCCACCCAACAGGTTTTAACACTCCTGCTGAACAGGTAAAGGCCTAGGTCTCAACTTTCTTGGGAGTTCCGAGCTACCACTTCCTTCTGCCCTTGCAGCCATCCACCCTCCAGCAGAAAGGATGGGCCATTCTATAAAGCCAGGGTGATCCTTTTATAGGCACAGTGGGCATAAAAAAAATATCCGGTGTACAAGGGATATTGAGGAGAAGCACTTCCTCATATGAAGCTCCTTCTTCCTTGGTTTCTTGGTTCAACTGCAATTCATACCATCACATTCCTGAAAACTCTATTCTCACAAATGTGTTCCCACATCCCAGCCCTGATCCTATGCTCTGGCCTCCACATGGCATAGAGCTGTATTGCTAAATAACTGAAATAAGTATTATTACTTTAGGCTGAAATAAAGTTAGGTTCTCTGTATTCTGCTCAGTAAACAAGCGACCGTGCCTTCAACCTCCATGCAGTTATATTAGCAGCACCTTCCACTTTGATGTGCTGACACGCCTCCTATCTTCCCATTCTTTTTGATGACTCTCTCTGCAAGACACCCAGCCATGTCACACCCCAAAGCATTTTGTACGCTTGCGTTGAGCTGCCCTATGCACCTCCTCACCTCCCCAGTGCAGTCCCAGCCGCCTGTGGGTGGGTCCGCGTCCTCTGGAAATGGCATGCCTGAAAACAGGGGGTCCCAGGAGACATGCACGGCTGAGCTGCATGGGCTTTGGGTTTGTAACAGTCTTCCAGCTCTTCTTTGTGATCAGCAAAGCCCCAGCAGGCGACACTTGCCATTTCCAGTGGTGGTGCTGCTGAAGCTCTTTGTAGGCTCGGTTTTGTATCTGTCGAAATCTTTGTGCTCGCTTCGTGGGAGCAGTTTTGACCATTGGAAAAGGGATGGCTACACTAGGTGTACTTAATGATGAAAAGACTTCCTTCTTGGCAACATGTAGTTTACCCTCCCAACAGCTTTCACTCGAGACCTCCTCTGATTACTTTTCCCATTCTACTTTAATGTTCTTCCTCATCAACCGCTATTATTCTTTGCTTTGATACATCACCTACTTCCAAAGTTTCTCTGTCCTGTTACCCATTTTATTCTTGTCTTTTATTACATGACAGAAACTGCATGTCCTTGGCCATCACACAGAAGTTCATCTGATGGCTCTATTTCAGAATGCTACTTTGAACTTTGTTAAAAAAATAAAAATAAAAGTCACAATCCACAGAATTTGCTGATAGTAACTGCTATGTGGTACCTAGTGTAACACAGTTCTTTCTCCCCTTAAGAAGAGCTATCAGCAGTGGACGCCAGAATCCCACCGAGTTACTGACTTTTTACAGATTACCTCTTCTGATCCATCTTAATTTATGTGTTGCCCTGTCTTTCAGTTGAAATCTTGTCTCATTGCCCATCTCCCTGCCACAACAAATGAAGAGATCACGTGTTGGAGGGCAATCATTAGCATGACTTTCCTTGATTAAAAATTTTAAAAGTCATTCAAAAAGTCTTTTTTATTATTTCTTTTAAAGTCTAGAAATCTAAATTTTATGGATGAATGACAGAACAGCATTTCTGAAGTATAGTAATCTGCACATTATCCTGTGATGGTCCTGTAAGTGCTACCTTAATCACAAATGGTGCATATTAATGAAGGTCCTCATCAGATGAAAGAGAATGTTAAAGAGTAGACGGAGCTTGATGGAATGAATACAACCAACTTTGAATTATGCTCAGATTGACTCAAACAGCTTCCAGCTACATTTCTGCAAGAGAAGGAGGAGGAAATCCCAAGATGACAGATGCTGTGCAGAGCAAAGCCCTCTGTAAAGAAAGAAATGAATCATTTATGTACAGTATTCACTAAAAACTGCAGGGGGCAAGAGACTGCAGGTTTTCCTTTCAATAAGGAAGAAAAATGCGTATATAATAATTGCTGCTGCAAACATACACAGTACACAGAAAAGGAGGAGTCCAGGTAAAAGTCATTCCCTTCCCTATGAAGGAGCGCGGCGAAGTTACTCCTGGGATACTCATCTAGTAATAGTATTGGCATTGTCTCGTTGCAAAACAAAAGGAATCTCTAACTTTATCTTTTAAATTTCTGAATTTCTATCATTCAGTTGAACAGTCCAAAACGCACAATTACCCGTACTAACAGGCGTGCGCACACAGTCCGTCTGCCTAAACACGAGAAGCGGCCTCAGAGTGTACACAGCGCTGCAGACAGAAGTGGCTGGGTGGGGTCTGCAGGAAGGGGGTAGGTTGCTGTGCTGCAGCGCTGCCACTGGTGTTGCACTCGTTAATCCAGTAAGGCCAGGGATTTAAGCAACTGTTGCCACAACCACATATCTAAGGAAGTTTTTTGCTTTTTTTTTCAAACAAAACACAACTCAGAACACCGGTCCCATGACTGTCCTCAACTTCATAAAGCAGACCGCCCATTTAGGTGCTTAAGCACACAGGAAAAATAAACTCTTACAGTTTGATGTACAACAATGAATTGAAAAGCCTTCTACGTATTGGTTCCCCCTCCTAAAGTTATGATCACTATTACATGTTGCATTTCTGTAAGCGGCAGGACCTTCCCCTCAGCCCTCCCGCCTGCTCCTCCAGCATTGCTCCTGCACTGAGGGTGGGAGGGCAGGAGCACATCGCTGCTGTGATGCAGCCATGGATGGCTGGTCGATGGTCCCCTGAGGAGTATTAGCCACGGACATCATGTAAAGGAGCTCTGAGAGACAACTACTGATCTCTGGTGGAGTGACCTCAAGGAAGCAACAGCAAATAACTCTTTCCCTGAGTCATGCTCTCAGAGGATGACTGCAGCAGAATATCTGGGTGTCTCCTACACCAAAGTAACAGAAGCACTATTCATCATATACATTCTCAGAAGTGTATTAATCACTGTAAGGTTGTTTTTAAACATTTCAAAGATCTGATTTTTCCAGTAGTAGCATCTGTTCTTTTCAGAGGGAAGTTTGTGACTAATTACAATAATTGTACCAATATCTCAGTTAACAGAGCAGAGATCATATGCATGCTTGCAAATCAGTTACGTGGCTAACCTATCAGCCTGCCTGCCGTGTGTGAAGGCAACAAAGCCCACCTAAACCCCAGGTTCTCAGGGAAAAACAACCCCGTGCTGAAAAATTAGGCTGTGGTTGGAAGCCTGGTCGATGCTGGAGCTCCACCACAGACATCGTACCTTTCTGCTGCTCTCAGCAGCGCAGCACCAGTTCACCCCACTTACAGACTGGGCCCTTTGTGTTTGCAAGGGTAAAGTCTGAAGCGGTTGTTGGTGTTTCTCAAACATCCTGGCCTCGCATCTGTTGGAGGTAAGGGAACACTGGCATATCTTATCTCTTCAAGCCCTGGCCCTGATAGCTGGTGTGCACATGTTGCTGTCAGCTAAACCCACAAATGGCACTAATGGCAGGTACATAATAGTCCGTTAGTACAGGTTTGCCTGGGATGCTGGCAGGTGTTTACATGAAATTTTGCCCTGCGTGTCATAGCATATAGGGACAGCCAGCACCTGGCAACCTCCTACCGAACAACACATTCTTTAATTGCTCCGAAGCCGTAGCAGCAGCTGCCGCCAGCCTTGTTAAACAAACAACAGGTTCTGCACCTGCCTGAGCAAAATCCCGACCCAGCTCCCAGCCAGCCCTGCCGTCCCCTGCACAGCGGCCGCGGGGGTCGGTGCGAGTCAATCAGCATTGATTTGTCCCTCAGGCACGGAGGGTTGCCCTGCCCTTCTCTCAGGAGTATTTTACTGAGCTGGGAAATGTGAAAATCTCCCTAATTACATTTCTGTTTTATGTATGATTCTTGTCACACACACACACATACACACACACAGACATACAGACACAATGGTCATGAGAAAAAATCACTGTGGTAAGATAGCCAGGTGCCTGTCCCTTGTAGAGCACTTTGATACAGTACAGAACAATTCTGAGTTGTTTCTGAAGACCCAAAGGCTTGGTACAGGACATTTTTATTCTGCAGGGAGTGAAGCTGTGCAAAATGCCAGATTTTTTTGTTAGGTATAGCCAGCAAAGACAAGCTAACTGTGTATCCTGACTTGTAACAAGAGAGCTTGGACTCTCCAAGCCATAAATTACTATCATTCCCCTTTCTATCAGGTTTAATTAAATCTTGGCATCTTATTGGATTCTACAGTAAATACATTTGCCTGGATCCACAAACTTACCACATCAGGAGGAATAGGTGGAGGAGGAGTCACTTATCTGCTGCCAGGATACTTCCCCTCTGGTTTCCCATTTTCCCTCCCCTTCATGCTGTTGAACAAGACGTGCTCTGAGTGACATCACGGCATCTCTTCCAGCCTCCAGCCAGTGGCAGGAGCCTGAAGAGGCTGCATGTAAAGCACAAGTGAGTAAAAAACAACAAATGCAAAGGTCGTTGTTATTCACGTGTGAGGCAAAAGCCACTGCAAAAGACAAAGTGATTACAGCAGAGAGAGTGGAATTCCAGGTGAATGCTAAGAAAAAAAGCAAGCAAAATAACCTCCCCAAAAAACAAATGACAAAAGATCAAGATGGTCCATTTAAAAGCTGGATGGGACTGATTTCTGGGCAGCACTGAGAGCAGAGCGCCATGCTACTTGGGCTCTGTTCTTTTGATCCGTAGAGTAGGATTTCCTCCATTTACATGTTTTCTTGAAAATTAAGACAGAAAATACTCCGTGGCAGCTCTCAACACTACAGTTCAACACACAGAAAAAGAAAGGACCATCTGTTGGGTCTCGCAGCTACAAGAGACATGAAAGGGAAAAGGTGAAATGGGAACACTGCATCTATTTTGTAGTTGTGTATCCACCCAGACATAGGGATATATTAACTATGCTTTGGCAGCATTAAATTTCTGACAGGGACAAGTTATTTACTACTAATAGTCCACAAAAGCAAACTGGGACAGCAAATCCCCTTCACACAGTCATACACAGTTAAGAAAACAGTAATCATTATCAAAAGACTATTATGTACATTTAACTATTTCCCAATAAATTGCCATCAGCCTGCTTTGCAAATATAGCTGATAAATACAGTAAATGCTGTTAAAGCACAAGACTGAAATCCCCGCACGCCAGTGACCACCACCTCTTCTTCTGCTCTGCCTTTCAAACACCATGGTGCTGCAATCACTGCCCAGGTAAAATGCTATATTTTTAGTATATCCCCTACTAATTACACATTCGAGTGACAGAAGTGATTTTATTGAGCAGCAGTGCAGGTTTCAGCTTCTGTAGCTCTGAGGGAATATTACCTTTGGCTGTTTGTGGGATCACGTTGCCTTCTAGTGGCTGGCCCCAGCTCCCTCCTACCAGAAAGGTTTCAGGATACTCTTCCACAAATATATTCAAGGTGCAGGGTATTTTCTTAGTTCCTTCTAGGGCAGAAACAACCGTCCAACAAGACTGTATTGATTAGGAGGCAAGAAAGAACAGTCACAAGAAAAGTCCCCTTTCTTGTGACATATTGCTGTTTGTTTTGAGTGTCTTCTAGGAGAAATTCTGAATAAGTTTTAAGCTCTCCACAACTTGCAGCAAGCCAAAGCAATGGAAGTTTATTAACTCCTGGTGCTGAACAGGCCTGTCTCTCCTGCATGAGCACAGAGAAATAAAGGAAGTTTAAAAAATCAAGAAAAGTGAAGTAATTTCTTTCAAAATACTGACTGCACAACACCCATGAGAACTGGAGCTGAAGGAGAGCTCTGCGATGAGGTTTGCTTACTGGACTCTGGGAACTCAGAGTACTCTCAGGTACTGCTGGAAAGCATAAACGGGTTGGGAAAATATTTAAGTCAGTAGATTCAGGAATACGGAAAGCAGGAGAGAAAGAGAGATGACAAAGCCAGATGGAGCAGTCTGCCCTCCCAGATTTGCTAGAGGAAGAATTCACTAGCGAGGCAGTTAACCAAAGCTCTTTTTATCCGCATGTAAAAACAATTTCGTCTGAAACGGCTGCATTTGAAAAGTGTTGGCTTCTTCAACAAAATGCTTACTATGGGCTTGATGTTGGTGGTCCATATTACCTTCAGGATCATCTGCAGGGCTGGATCCTAAAATGCTTCTCTGCAAATGCAAGAAAAGTCATTACAAGAAGAGGAATTAGAAATGACTGCAAGAAAACAGTGACTAAGCCACATCACTGAAAGAAGGAGCCATGAAAATGGTCAAAGCTGTTGACCATTTAAAGAGACACAGGTATGGAAGACTATTTTTTCCTCCTTTGATGTACAAAACTAAGGTGGGAGGGAAGTTGGAAGCAGAGGTTGGACACAAAGAAGAGAGGGAGAAGAAACAGAATTACAGCTGAAAATTAGAAGCAGAAGCCAAATCACTGGACGAACAAAGACTTGATTGTCAGCTCAGAGGGTGAAAGAAAATGTGACAGTAAGTAAAATGTAAGGGGCCTGTTACAAGAGAGGTGAAGAAAGTTAAAACAAAATGGCAATAAATTTGAAGGAAAGACTTTCATTTGCACAGACTACAAGGAGGAAGTGGTCAAGGACAGATGCATGGGCCTGGAGCAGAATCCAGTCTTTGATAGGGTGGGCATTTTTTAAAATTCAACAGTCCATCACTACCCTCCTGCAGTTTCTTATCACAGAAGAAATAAGGTACTTGGTATGGAGGACTACTGATTAACATATCTAAGGAAATAAATGTTTGAATTGAAACAGGATGTTTCCCCTCAAACTATTTTACGCACGTGCAGAACAGCATTATATAAGAAGTCAGATTAGACTGTTGCAGTCCTCCCTCTTGGCTCCATAATCTATGAATATACTTGCAACACATGGCTGTGTCATTCCCACCTGTTCTCCAAAAGTCTGCTCATGCACACATTGCATACATAATGAGGAAAAAGAGCGACGCATGCGTGAGCAGCAAATGCCTCCAACACAATCTGCATGAGATAAACATGTCAGAGATGAGTTAAACACATGAATACACCATGCAAAATTCAAGACTTTCTTCTATTCAGAACGACTCTTGGGAAATTGCCAGCTTGAAGAACGTAGCTCATCTTCCTTGAATATCCAAGCAGCAGGACTAGTGTAAGTACAGATTTCCTCTCCTCTAATCTACTCATGCTATAACTGCAACTCCAAATCTCCTGAAAAGTATAGGAACACTAACTGGTATACATTGGTATACCTCTTTTTTAGCCAAATAACCAAAAATAAGAGGCTCCTCATAACTGTGGATGTATACATAGTAAGATCACATGACTTATTATGATCCCTTTTCCAAAGAGACTGCCACCCAAGTTAGTTTATGTGCTTTGTTGAATATTCCTTTCTGTTTGTCCAGTGAAGGAACAGATGCATAGCAGACTGAATTTAACCTACTAACTGAAATCTTTTTTTACACCAAAGGCCATCAGCCACCTTGTTTTCTGTCTTCTTAGATTACTGGGTAACATCACACTCCATGATAAATGCAGAATACACAAAAAATAGTCTTCCAAATTGTCACCTGCAAACTCAGGTCACAAAAAGAGAAAGAGAAGGAGAAGGAGAAGAGGGAGAAAGAAGTGTTAGAAAAATGTTACTAGCAACTTTGTTATCATTTTGGTGCTTTAAGGAAATCGTGGCTCAAAACTTGACACCATTTTTCTAGTGAAATGTCACCTGAAGTATTCAGAGGGCCACCTCGTGGAAAGAGAAAATACCCCAGACTACTGTAATCACTGTGGGCTGTCTAATGAGATGATCCTAAAGGTAATATGGACCATCAACATCTAGCCCATAGGAAGTATTTTTTTGAAGCAGTCAATGCCTTTCAAGTGAAGCCACTTCAGATTAAATTGTTTTTACATGCAGATAAAGAGTTTGGTTGTGGTAAACAAAGGAATGCATTTGGTATAGGGTAACTACTCACTGTAACAGTCTGCCACTAACTGGAATACCACCTCACTCTGATAACAATAAACTCACCCCTAAACTTGAGAAAATTATCCAACTTTAAAAGAAGCAATTCCTTTTTCTTCAAGAAAGATCAAAAACTCCCCCTCCAATATGTTGATAAGCCTGATAAGGCAATGGTATTTATATTTAATAACAGTACAATACAATCTTTCTAGAAAGTCATAGTGTAGGTCAAATGAACTGCATTCATGAGTCAGGTTGAAAGTAGAAAAGAAAGTGGAGTTCAGATTTTAGATATAAAATCACTGGGATTCAGTTAGATGAAGTAGTGCCAGGGAAGATTTCAATATTTCTTCAGTACTCTTCAGGTTCATCATAGCACATCGAATAAAAATCAAAATGTCTGTTCCTTAATCCTCCAGAAAGGATTAATAACCAAGACAGGCAACATGGAATGATATTAGTGTTGGTGTCCATGAATTTAGATATTCACACCACCATTCTGCATTTCTAACTTCATTTATTTAAGGAGAGACAAAAATAAAGGCTGGTAGCCTGTACATCAGCATCCACAGCTATGCTTCGCAGAGGCAAGGTATCTTTCCCTTGTGGATGCAGGCAAAAGCTTTTTATTCCCAAGCAGTTATTTCTTATTTTCAGTGTAAACAGAACTACAGCCACTATGTAACTTAGTGTGTATATAACATTTTGTTATAATTCTTTCCATATTGCCACCAAGACAAAAAAATCAGTCTCCTGGTACCCTGTGCCTGGAACCGTATTAGCCTCTGTATTTGCAGGCAATGGGAAGTTCATCTCAAGAACATAAAATGTCACCTTAGATTCAGAAAAAAAAGACAGCATGTGGATGACTGATTTCATATGAGGAATGCTAAAACATAAACCAAGCAGCTTTTCTAGGAGAAATCCCATTCTAAACAGGGAGAGTTGTTGATTCATCAGTTTGCTTCCTTTTAACTTAAATCACTCACTGTCAAATTACAGTGTTAAAAAAACATCACATTTTTAAAAACCATGAGGAACTCATTAGTTATGTCTACATGGCATTTTCAGTACTGTCATTATCTTATTCTGCCCACACTTGGAGTCATCTAGAAGCAAGCACACTCTGAATGAAAGCTAGACAGCCATGCTTGCATAAAGCTGGGCCCAAGCTAATGAGCCTTGCTGAGAACCAAACTTTTTTTGTTGCTTTCCATGGGCAACACATTAACATGGCTATGTAGCTTCCAGTGCGGCCATGGCATCAGTGAGGTAAGCTCATGTCTGCTCGGGGCATGCATAAACATATTCACAGGCTGGGGGAATAGAGAAGCAAACCAGAGGTTTTATTGATCACGCACAGCAGACTTGGTGCCTGTGCTGCAGTCAGCCCCAGCATGCTGGTCAGCACTGTCAATCTGCTGTTGGTAAGGAAGCACCAACTAATCCTTCCACGTCACGTCTCGGGGCACATGGAGCCATCTGACAGCTTCCGGAGCCACAGCTCCATCCCCGGTCTGCTCATTTAGTCTTCGTTTTCCCCTACCAGCCATAGATTTGGTCTCTTCTTTTACAAATATTGTAATTAAGGTGATGTGAATGCTTAGTAATCCTGATTTACAATAATGACATATTATCCATTCCTAATTGCTATTCAATCCTAGTTGTCTCCTTGGAACATGTACCTGATTAGAACAGGGCAAGAACCAGCGCAACCACTTGGGATCTCAGACCACTGAGGAGAGGGCAGGAGAAGGTCCCCCGAAGCTGGAGGAGGTAGCAGTGCCAGGCAGCAGAGTACAGCTAGAAAAGAGACTCCACCGTGCCTCTGCTTCTGCCTGGAAACTCCATAGCTGTAACACCAGCTCTGCATCCGATGTTAAAAAAAAAAAGTCACTCTGGAGTGTGAGACAGCACATGTCAGAAGTGTACTGTGAAACATATGGTCATGTTTTCCCTGTAAAACAGAGTATTTCACATTTCGTTTTTTATATATACTTCAGATTACAGATGACTCTATTGTACCAAAATATTGGCAGCTGCTTTCCAACATGGGAGACTGCCTTCCATGTTCAGCGAACTCTCCGTGCTTTTGACTATAAAACATTTGAGCAGACTCTTGTATGTTGATATTCATTACCTGTACGGTTTGCATAACAGAGATGCAAACAGCCCAATCAATACTATCAGCTCATATTGACTAGCTATTTCTACCCTGTAATAGCAATGTCAAGCTTCAAGTGATTCACATTCATGCGCTGTGTAAACATAATTTAAAATTAACACGTACGGGATAGAGCACATGCTGTTATTACAACCACGTGGAGTAACCTGGGGGACGCACCACAGCACAAAGCTGGTGTACTAGACAGAACTAGCCCATAAAACGTGAGGTATAATCTGCTGCCTAAATATCCCACAGACCCCAACTGCTGCTGGTTACAAAGCCGTCGCAATAGTCCGCTCTGGTGCTAGCACTGCTAAGTTGCAGGAGGGGCAGTGAGAGGGTGTGAGACACAACTAACCAGGCCAGGGCTGCCCGGGAAGGGGAGCGGTAGCTGCAGTTAGAAGCAGTTTGAGAAGGGACAGTGCCTGGGATGAAGGGGTGCTCCTGGGTACCAAAATATCTCTCTCGTACTTTGCTCTACATCACACCGAAGAAAGAGGTTCCCACCCACCTTGCACAACTGATTAGAACGAAAAAGTTAGCTCACATGACATGTCTAAATATTTGTTCAACTTTATGTTATAACTGGCTTCTCGCGCTGCACTTGCTGGTTTTTGCGCGCACAGTCCAGAGGATTGCCTCTCAGTTTGGGCAAGTACCAGGTTCCAGTTCTCACACCCACCCCCCTATACACACACCCCCAAACACCCCAAAAAAGATGTTGTTCCCCCAGCTTATGTCCTCTCCTGTTACACTGGCAGCCTGGAGTCAGCTGTCCTGGCCTCTGCATTGCCTCATCCTTTCTCTGCTGCCCTGGCACTGAGCTCCCCAACCGCCATTCACAAAGAGGCCCAAGGCGGGATGTGCAGAACAAACAGCCAATGTTTAGTTATATGTAGAGGTAAAAAGATCCAACATAATTCTCTTTTAACTAAGCTACTATGAATTAACTGTGGGGAGAGGAAGGAGGGGGCAAAAATCTCAAGCTCTGGAGATAATAACATCGATAAAATTAAATCTTTTCTACAGGGGGTCACTGAAACCTATTTGGTGGTGAAACACATTGTGAATCACCAGACACTCACCAAGAGCTGTAGGAAGAATAGCTTTTTTCCTAGACCTGGGCAACAACAACAACAAATAATTAAAAATACAAGACAGTATTCACAAACTTCTCTAGAATTTTCTGCCTCTCTTCGATACCACCACAAAACCCCTGACAAGATTTTCTAGCTATTTTCTGAAAAAAAAAAATCCATAAAAAAAAAAAAGCAAACTGCTCAGCACAAACACTACCTACATTGCTATTAAAATGACAGCCTGAATGAAAGCAATTAAAAAAAAAAAAACAAAGAACTAAATAGTTTGTTTTACCAAAAAGAAAAAAAAGAAAAAAAGAAAAAGGAGTTCCTTCGGCAGAAGAAAAAGGCACTTCAGCTCTCTTCTTGTCAAGTCAGGACCAGACCCTGGTCCTGCAGCTCTCCAGCTCCACATACAAGTTTCACAGACACTATCTGCTGGTGATGAGAGGGACCATATTTCACCCAGCAATACTCTGATGCTGTAAGATCTCTGTGCCCTACATTTTCATCTAGTGAGGGCTCATCATTTAGTGTTTTCAAGGAAAAAAAATGAAGCTTGATGATGAGAAGAAAAAGATACCATAGAGCAGCTGCAGCTGTAATTGGCTGAAGGGCTAACAAATGACCTAATATTCTTCCAGCTAGGATTTATCCAGCTGCTCACTGTTCTGATTAAATAGGACTAATCCATCAGACACAAATTGCTTCGCTGGTTCAAGAAATAAACTTACCTGTTTCTTAATTTTTCTTTAATTTTATTACTAGAAGATAAAGCTCCACTTCTCTAAATCTAATGTTCGTTCTAAATTATTCATGGATAATTTCATAAATTAACACATAAACCTACTCCCATACAGCTCTCTTCCAAAGCTGCTGCATCTGATCTTTATTTAAAGCTGTGAATTAAAAAAAAAGCACAAGATGAACAACTAAAACTCCCAGATTTCTCTATCAGTGAATGTATTTCATACAAGCTATAGAGTTTTTATCTAGTATTTGACCTCTGAAATAGGAAGCTACCACAGTTATAATGAGCATTTGATTGATCACAATATATACATTGTTCCACTTCTGATAAATGCTTTGCATTCCAAGATAAATATGCCCAATTAAATTTGAATCAATATTTTTTAAAGTCATTTGGTCCCCATAATCAGAAATAATATAAAAGGAATGTTCTAAATGATTGAATGAAATGCCTGAATGCCCCAGCCACACACCACCATCTTCTGGTATTCTGCTACCACAATAATGGAGAATTTTCCATCCATCACCAACTTTGTCTTAGCCTTCTTTGTACTGAGGATAATAATGATTCAAGGCCCTCAGCGTGCTGGTATCAAAAGAAATGAAACTTCTAGTATCAGATAGTGTACTACAGTGTATTATACACCTTTGACTAATGTAACTGTGCTTCAGCAAACATTATGTGTCTAGCACAATAAACATCATTTGATCTGCTACTAAGTCCTGACAGCAGAATACATACTGAAAGAAAAGGAAAAAAAAAGGAGAGGGAGAAAGGGAGAAAGCAGGAAAACAGAACAGTACAGGAGCTTCCACTTAGAAGAGAAACTCGTTACGAATCCCCTTAATGAGCAGAATGTTCCTTTTCCAGTGACGTTTGTAAAAGCCAATTTCCAACACTGCATGTCTTTTTTTGCACTGAAATACATGACAAATCGTCCTTATAAAGTCATTCAAGAGCTTAGCATGCATACAAACCAACAAAAAGTATTCACTGTGGCAGCATTTTCTTCTCCCCATTGCTCAAACGACCTCCATCAATACCATGTCTCACTTCTGCTCCACGTGGCTGAGGTTATGTTTCAGGATCTTGCTCCCCATCAGTGCAGAGATTGCTACGGCTTCAGTTCTGGGACAGCTTCACTATTGAAATAAGGGAAGAAAACGGAAATGCTGGAAGGTTCTTCAGATGTGACTGCTAGTAGGGACCCTTAAAAGAAGTAAAAGACAAAAGACTGAAGAGTTTATGAATGAAAAATCCAACTTCCAAGTCTCTTCATTTACAGTAGACAATGTAGTTTAGCTACCAGAGAAATGGCACAGCAATCAAAACTGTAACGCAACTTGTATTTCACCAGATGGCAATGTCAGAAATAACCTTTACAAGATCTCACTGGCCAGATAAAAGATCAGGTTTTGGTGGAGTGCTGTTTGCTGGATCTGACCGAGTACCTTTACAAGGTGCACATCTCAGCATTAGAAGAGTTCACTGTTTGTTCAAATCAATAATTGCAAACTTACAAGAAACTGATTGTTTGTAAGTACACAAATAATCAAAAGAATCAAACAAAAGAGTATCAAAATGTTTACTGTTAAATTTAATTTATATTCTTGTTAATGAAACAAGAGTGTGCATTTTGGAAATAAAACCCGCAATCTTGCTTGGTCTGATTTCCCATCTGCTCAAAAACGAAGGTAAAAAATAGAAGATAGCATTAACAAAAAGTGCTATGAACATTATTACTGAACGAGCTGTGTATAGATATGTTCCTTCAGCAAGAAACTTCCAACTTCAGCAACCTACCGTCTTGCCTGAGGGACCCAGTCACCAGCCACGGATTCATTCCAACATTTCTGACGTGTGGTCCTTAACTCTCTCCGACATCTGGGAGCCCCTTGGGACTGAGCCCTCCCGGTAGAACAGGAGAGATGGCAGTGGTTCCAGGGAACATGCTTCTCCTGGGGAGAGCGAGCATTTTCTAGTGCTAAAATTGGTGGCAGTCAGCTCCCTGCTAAGATCGCTCCCTGCTAAGATCTCTCCCCACTTCCCATTTTCACCTTGCAGCTTACATGAAACCTGTGCTCTGTATCAGGCTCTGAAAAGATGATCTAGAAAGAAATGTCAAGGCTTTTACTGTCATGAGAAACAGAGGCTCATAAAATTGTGATGGTTAAGCCTCCTCAGTCAAGTGAAGCAGGAAAAAAAATATATATCTAAAGGTTTTAGTAAACACTTCTGAATTTGCCATCTTGGATAACTGAGTACTGCAATAAAGTGCCAAGTAGAGACTAATACGTACTTACATGCTACTGATTTCCTGGTTTCAATAAATCCAATATAATAAAACTGACAGATGCTGTTTTACCTACTCAAGTGATTCATGAAGGGCCTAAAACTGTAATGCTGCAGCAAGATATGCCATCTGTGCTAGGGTTTGGGTTTTTTTTAAATAAAAAGAACTGACTGGCCAAAGAGTGGTGACAGCACTATTTGCCTAGCACAGAATGAGAAGCTTGCCACCTTTACCTGTAGAGGTAAGAGAACTATTTGACATAGCTACTATTTTCCTATCCATTGACTACCCAGACTGCTATTTTGCAAATGCTGAAAAGAAAGAAAAATAAATCAGGGAAATAACTGAAATTTAAAGCAAAATTAGGTATTTTTTCATGTCTCCTTTAAAAATTATGCTAATTGGTATGCATTTTTAATGACAACATTAGCAGCGAGTAATAAAAAGTCAGCAGGATCTACACATGGATAAATAACAACACACTAATGATAATTACATAAACCTTCTGTGTAGTGACATGTGGGTCAGAAATTGAATTTGCACTCTGAAATTAAATCATCTGTCAGGTCTCCACATCATCAGTAACAAATGTCACTGGTAGGTTTCATTTTCCCATATTCAGACTACTCTCATAGTTCTGTTTGTTAACATCCAATAAAGACAATGTTTTAAGGCCAAGTCTTGACACCTAATGGTACTCCACAGGAGTGTTGATTGCAAAAGGGTAGCAGCATCTGAGTTTTAAAAAGAGCTTATTGCAGAACCTTAGAGAATATAGTTTCTACTTTATATTTAAGCATTTTAAAGGGTCTTTCTGATAAAAAAGGATCAACTTAAATACATGTGTTTGTAGTTATATAGTGGCATAACTGCCTTGCTGAAATGGCACCTTTTTTAGGCAGGTGACTTTAATAGTGAAGATTTAAAGACTGAGCAAAGAGTTTCTGAACTACTGAGATCAGGCCAAATAGGGAATGATTGAAGTCAAATGGAAAGGTAGCCTTTAGCTTCAGAGAAAACACACATTTTTACATCCTTTTATTTTTGACATAATGGGATATGTTTTCTTGTCATTATGGAACAAGCTGACAAAGTAGCAGAAAATAATTCTTGTAAGATCAGAAGAACACAGTGCTTCCAAACAGGACTTTATTCTGTGGTACCAGCAAACATCTGGCAGAATAAGTCGCATAACACAGGCTGTTTGGGAACCTGAAAATGGCATCTGCTCTGCCTCCCTTTAGGCACAGGTAGGACAAGTTTGCTTACAAAGCCTGTGGTCCTGAGCTACGCTGACACACAAAAAATAAAAGCTAGTCTAATACCTGTTATACTCAGCATAACTGGCAGCATTTGGGTGGCTAGGGGCTGCGTGGGAGAAGGACATGAGTTGCCCTAAGCACATAACAGCTATGTCCAGCCAGCTCTGAAACCGATGCAAGCAACTCATGGCCTGCCAAAGCTTCAGCATCGAAGGAGCCCGTGGTGCCTCTGCTCAAATGCATTTCAGAAAAAGCAGCAGCCGCAAAGAGCAAGGGACACATGGGGAGAAGCTCTTGGGTGGATGCATGGAGGAGCCACAGGGAAGGAGTCATTCTGGGGCACAGAGGTGACCCATGTCAGAGTGCGGACAACCTCAAGGGACTGCAGCCTGGGGTGACCCACGCCAGGGCAGGTGCAGCCCTGAGGGACTGTGGCCACGGGTGGCCCTCGCTGGAGCAGGGGGAAAGAAGCAAGGAGCAGCAGAATGAAACATTATCACAGGACCTGCCTGTGGGCTCACAGAATTAATGAGGGACTCACCACAATCCACAGCAAAAACAAGGCAAGACGACACCAGAGAGAGAGGGAGAAGGAGAGGGAGTAAGATGAGCCTGGGAAAGAGGAAGGAAACAAACACTTAAGTGTTAGTTTGTTCATTTATGTCCCTCCCCTCAGTACCTGAATCAGAAGATGGTGCTCATTGGCAGTAAATCAAATCAGGTAAAAATTCCCCCAGCTGAGACTGCTTTGCCCATGACACCTGTGTCTTTTCAGCTGTAGTTGTTGAAACAGAAAATATCTAGCGAAATGTCCTGTCAAGCTTGACATAAATTTACAATGGATGATGGAGAATCTGCCACAACTCTTGACACTTCAGAACCTCTTTACCATTTATCAGTTTCTTGTCATTGTTAAAAATGTGTATTTTAAATCGCCCAGTTTAACTACCAACCAATAGATTTTGTTACACCTTCAACAGAGTGAGCTATTAATACTCCATTTTCAAGTCATTTCTTTAACTACTTTCAGTATTTAGATGCTACGAACCTTCAGAGGCTTTTATCTTCATATTTTCTAGTTTTTAAATCATTTTACAGCTATTTGGCTATTTCTTACTAAGTTTTCCATGTTATTCATTAGCTACGGACATCTGAATTGGTGAGTTTTAGTAGCAGATGCACAAAAGCCAAAGAAAGAGGCAACACAATCTCTACATTCCAATCTAAATTTAAACAGGATTGTCTATTGCCAACAAAAGATACACTAATTTGTTAAACTTGGTCTATTAAATTTGATGATTACACATGGAAAGGCAATAAATTTTTAACTCAGCTGTTGTGTTTGCGAATTTGACCTTGGACCAATATTTGCTGTGTTAATTTGATGTGCTGTTACTCAGCTTTCATGGAGAAAATATCAATTTCTTTTCATAGACAGTGCAGGTACACAAATAGTAGTGAAAACATAATTTCCTGAAAGTCAAGTTATAATTTTGGAAGTTCAGTATGATTCTCAGAAAGGATAAATTAAAAATAGGAATAATTATGTATCAAAGTGCAATATGCATTACAAGTTAAGTAATGGGGAAATGTAGCCAGGCAAAGGTTTCACACAAAATGTAAAGAACTAGCATTTTCTTCCTAGAACAACACCTTTTTCTACTAAACTAGCTATATTAAGTATGTATAGATCATTAGTATTATGAAAAAGGATTAATAATATCTAACAGAATCTCTTTCACCTTTTGGATATTTCTTGACAAGATCAGGACCCCATCAGGATAACTTCTGATTTCAAGAATTTATTTTTATCCTGAAATCCTAATTCCAAATGTCTTCATAGGTTTGAGAAGCCTAAGTTAGATTCCTCAGCATAGACTAGGGAAAAACAGGTGATCAAGTTGCTTTACATATCTGCACCTCCACTTAAATAACTTCCTTGAGCCCAGTTACCCCTCCCAAAGCAATGACAAGGCATCAAAATGAGGAAGAAATTAGTGAGAGTGCTTGCCTTACTCAGCACGGTGTTTCAGGAGAGGCAGATCTAGATTTATGAGCAATTACAGCTACATGGCTAAAGGAATTTTAAGTTAAATTAATTCAGTCTTAAAGTTCTGTGCCTTTTTGTTACTTTAGAGTAAGTTTTATTGGAATTTATGGATCTCTGAACTATGGATTGATTTTCACTTTTACCAGTTAAATCCTATGCAAGCACATTTTTAACAAGCATTATTCAGGCTAACTTCTCTTGGATATAGTCTAAACTATGTTCAAACTGGGGATTTTTACCAGAAACGTCACCTGGGCTCTACCCATAGTTACCTCTTAAGCATACCAAGCACACCTTGGAATCCTGCTCATCAAATGTCCTCATCAGGTGTTTTCGGAGGGCAAAATGGTAGTTTCAACTCTTTTGCAAGCCAAGATTTCCTTTCAATGAAAAAAATCTGGTGAGGCTAATGCATGACTCTAGTACAGAACCGAGATGTGGACAGGGTATGCATTCAGCAGCACTGGAACCAGTAACTTAGACGCAAATCTTGGTCACTGAGACTGACAGATCAGTTAATACCCAGGGCAGCAACTCCATTGCTCTGCTGAATAACAGAGTCCTGAGGAAAGCCAGAGACAGTATGGAAGCTTCCTCTTTTGTTCTTTACTGAATGTTCTTTCAGCAGAAAGTGGTGAGACCATGCTTTCACACAGCTCACATATAAGCCAAGAATAAGAAGTGTTATGTTGGGACTTGTGAGAATGCATCAACAGTTTTGGGCTTTTTCCCAGTTTGTAACTGAGAAGCAAACAGCAGAAGGACATTCAGAAGCTAAGTAGTGAAAAACAGAAGGAGAAGAAGAGAACAATAATTAATAACTAGTACTATTACTACTTTTAAATAATAATAATTAATAACTAATAGCTAATAACTACAGGAATAATACTATTTTCTTTACCGTAATAAAGTTTTAGTTTAGTGTTAGAAGGAAATTTTATCCCCCCAATTTTTCTATGTATTTTTCCATCTGACAGCTCTGAGGACACAAAATTGCAGAAACAGAAATGAAGCAAAACTGGTATGTGGTTTTTAGGTACTGTCGTATACTGAGGAGTCCTGTTCAGAGACCAGCATACAGTGAAAAGTCCAAAACAAACATAAGAGAAAGGACAGTCCTTCCATTAGCAAAACGGAACAAGAAAAAAAAGGATAAGACCCTGTTCCTATTCATAGTCACAGGAGCTCCTTGTTCTCCATGCAACCACTTGCTGGCTTTGCTTGGTTTCCTATTCGTAGGAATGAACCATTTTTGAGCTCAGAATAAGTCATCCTTGAAAATCAACCAGCTCTCCTGGATCCTTCTTTTCTCCAAGACTGTATCCCATGGGATCCTCCCAAACAGATCCTTGGACTTCTGGATGTATAAAAGAATCACCCTTCATCCTAAGCACATCAAACTGGGTCTACATTATCCTTTGGAGATGAACATCATCAGGAAATTAGGACTTGCCCCAAAGACCAAACACCCCTGGCTCCCTCAATATGTCAGCAGCCAACAAGAGTTCAGCAATTACACCGCAAAACACCAAAAGAATTAGAGCAAAGGCAGCAGATAGAAGAGCCACAGCACTACCAGACAAGTCAGAGCAGTAAAATGAGAAGGAAAGCAGATATGGAAGAGACACAATCAGAGGGTTAGAAGAAGAACTGGAGAAAGGTTACATTTGTGAGGCAGAGGAATGACAAATGTGAAAAAGTGAGAGTGTTTACACTATGAATGTTCTTACCTGGGGAAAAATCCGATACTGAGATTTTGCAGAAGACAATGAAAATTTCAAAATGTTTCATAAATGCTGGAGAAAGGAATATTAGAGTTCTCTGTTTTTCTTTCTCCCTTCTGTGAAGTAAATTCTGGCTTTCAGAAGTACAGTCGACGAACACGGCATGTTTAGAGAGAAGAAAAGAGCCAAATCGTACTGGAATAAAGTTCAGGCAGTAGATGTGTAATGCTGAGGCCAACAGTATAAGCAAGCCACATCTGTATTTTGCTCTTGAGAACATAAGCGTATTAAGCTGCTGAATGAGAAAAACTACTGAGAAACACAACAATAAGGAGATCACGAGCAAAATCTGCAACTATGTTAGTCTTAACAGCTTTTCAACAAAGCACAATAGCAAACGATGGAAGCGTACATCCTTAAGATCGAAAAGCTAAAAAAACTATTTGCACAGACTCAGCCCTACTCTTAGGGTTACCATCCTACTGCCTGAGGTTTTCAGGCTAGAAGTGTGTCTGTAGTGCATATGCAGCGAGTCTGATATGCCCAGAATCCACCAAACTTTGCTGATGACCGAGATCTGCCAGTAGAAGTCGTGCATCTCAGACTCCTTGTATGCTTGTGCCTTCACACATCATCTGCATAAATGACATACAGGAAATAAATCCTGTACATCTTGACGGACACCTTGGCTGCATCTATGTAAATTAAGAAGTGTCCAGGACCTTTGCCAGCATTTAAACATGATCATACCTACTAACACACCGTAGGAATATCCTCTGCTGAGGTTCTGGCCTGTGCCAAGAAGAACCATTCCAGGAAAGCCCGGAGGATGGCTCTGCCAGCTGGCCCCAGAGCTCACAAGCATTCCCAGGCGCAGGGAGCTCCGCAGCTCACACAGAGCCAGTCTGACCTGCTGGAGAGAGAGAAGTTCTGGGTAAGGTCCTCCTATCTACTAGTGTACTACTTTCCAGCAGAGAAACAGGACTTTGTCTGGCAGATATGCTCTGTAACTGGGATGCAAATTATATGCATAACTTACCCAAATACATATGTATTTAAGAAGTAATGGTAATTAACAGCACCCACGTACTTTGGGACAGTTTATGTGTTTGTGCTGTATAATGCAGCTGCATTCCCAACTACTTCAGTGTGAATACTGTGAATTCATGCACGTCTTGGTGGAAGGATGAGTATAAACTATGTTAATAACTTTGAGGGTGTAAGCAGGCAGACAACTAAATATTAATAATTTAAAAATATAAGAAAAGTTTATTATGTAAACCCAAGTATATTGTTAATAAACGCCTATTATTTAAGCAATAATAAATCTACTTCTCTATGTCATAGATCTTCAGCATTAGACAATCCATGTTTATAAGCCCATACTCTTCAATAACATTTTTTATCAACGAGCAGAAGGATTATTTCTGAGGCACAGACAAGGAGTGTTTACTTTTCTAAATGTCTGATTAGCATTTATTTCCTCTACACTTCTGCATCTGCCAAAGCTGAGACCTGTCCTGCTTGGTAGAACGATAGAAAATTTCTTTATTTTCCACAACAGCTGCTTCTTGGCGAAGTGACAGGGGGCATTACTGCACCGGGCTGATAGCAGCAGCCACAGTGGGGGTTTTGCTGCACTTTGGTTGGAGGTTCAGATTTCGGGTCCTCCTGCCTATGCATGCCAGTTCCAAACAAATCTCCATCTATTCTAAGCAAAAAAATCAAAACATAAATAACGCCATTGGGTTTGTTTCTTTTCTGTGTATGTGCTTTGAATACAACTGTGTCCCAAGCAAGAGGTTGTACTTTGTGCACTTGTAATGCTATTGCATGAGGTGGCTCAAAATCGTGTATGAATGTTAGAGGAAATAGTTTCTTGCTCCTTGACAAGTGACATAGATCTTTATGCAGGTAAAAGTAACACAAAATTGATGTAAAAAACTGTAATTGTGAACCAGCATCCATTTACACTTTCTCACACTGGGGCAAATAACTACAAGCTGTATAGCCACAGAAAACCAGGAAAAAAATACCAAATTCTGAGAAATGTGTAGCAAGGTAACAAAGTAAAGCTAACATTAATACACTATTTATGACACGTGAAGTAATCCTTTGAAATTTGTATTTTGTGAACTGTATAAAATTGATCAAATCTATTAGGTTCTTAATTTTTAAATTATACAGATATTATGCTCATTATTACTCCCTTCATTGGTTTACTGTAGTTATTCAGCTCTTTCTCTAATATTCAATACACAGCCCTCACTTTGTTTCTGCACTAGCTGTAGCTTGATAAAAGCATGCTGTGTCAAAGTACTGTTTTCTTCATAATGTGTCCTTATGATCTTAATGCCATAGCTCGTCTCTTGTATACCGTATGTTATTGATCTTGAACATCCTGAAATCCATTTGATCTTTTAATTTTTAGAACTTTTTAATAATAGTTGATAGGTATTTTTGTACTTAGTTTAAAATTACCTTATGGATTGTGTTTTTCTTTTTCAGTTCAACCAATGTTTTGAAGAAGCAAGTCAATTCTACTGCAGAGAAGGGATATCTATAGCCAGAGGACAACTTTTAATAACACTTTCTCTTCACAAGCGCTTCTTTCCTCAAGGAAAGGTAGTACACAGAAAATGGCAACCTGTAGCACAAGCATGCAAGGGTAAAATCAGAAAGGCCAAGCACAAAATAAGATTCAACCAGCAAAGGACATTAAAAACAACAAAAAAGTCACTCTTGAAATACATCAGCCGTAAGAGGAACACCAAGGTGGCAGCTGGTCAGCCACTAAATGGAAAGAGAAAGCCTTCCCTAAAAGTGTCTACAATAATCAGAGAATTAACACAATTGGTACCAGAGGCAAAAGGGTACTATCTCAACTTTGAATAGGTCAGAGAACACTTGTATGCGCTATTTGTTTTAAAATGGCGTGGGCACAATGGACATCATTGGAAGGCACTTGGAAGGGGTAGCTGACTGAGCCGCAGGGCCGTCAGCAGTGACCTCTCACAACTCGTGAAAACGGGTGATGCATGGAAGACTGGGGGAGGACAAACATCATAAGCACCTGTATTTGAAAAGAGGGAAAAGGAGGAGTGGAGGGAATTAGTATCATCAGCTTTATTTCTCGCTCTGGAAGAATGCTAGCACAAGTTAATGGTTTATAAGCACCCTCAGAAACAAAAAGTAAACCAGCTATGTTCAACATGAACTTGGCTAGAAGAAGCTGGATCAGCCCAGTCTAACTTCCTTCCATGACAGAGTAACAGGCACCACGGACTGAGCAGCAGTAGATGTCACATCTCAATTTCAGTAAAGCTTTTAGCACTACTTCCACCACATTTCCATAAGTAAACTGGAAAAACACGGTCTAGACAAAACTGTTACTCATTTAAGTCAAACGTGGATGGAAAACCTTTCTCACACAGCCATAGCGACAACCGTGGCAGAGCCAGTCCTGGCATGGCTCCAGGGCCTTCCAGCATTTTAGCTAATGACTGGCATGATGGGACAGCGAGTTCTGAGTGGGAGGCTGGGCTCAAGGACGTACCGAGTGCTCTTCCAACAGGTATCATCCTATGCTACTGTGGTCCTGTTTTTCTGAATTTGCAGATGATACTTGCCTGGGAAATACTGTTAGCTTGTTGGTGGAGAAGGCTGGGATTTAAGATGATCTTTACAAGCTGAAGTTATGATTTAAAAGCTTAGGATACCACTAAGCGCTGATACATAGAATATTCTACACTTCGAAATAATGAAGTATTCAAATACAGAATGGGGAAGAAGCAGCTGGAAGCAGTTTTACTGGGAAGGATGCAGGGATTACTGGGACCAGCCTGAGCCTGAGTCAAACAGGCCATGGACAAACCAACCACTCTTCTGGGACACAGGAGCAGAATTTTAGCTTCTAAGGTATGCACACCAGTCCTACCTCTCTGGTCGGCCTCAGCTGAGATAACGTAGTCACTGTCGGGAACTGAACAGCAAAAATGGTTTGAACTAACTGGAGAGAGTCCAGAGAAGGTCAACGAAAATGATAAGAGGTTGGAAAACATGACCTTTAAATAAAGGCTGAATATTAGGATTGTTTAGCTTAAACAATGGAAAACTAAGAGAGACAAATTAACAGCCTAACTATCTAATAGACTGCTGGAAAGAGGAAAGGAAAAAGTTATTTTCAGTGTCTGTGAAGTGCAGATAAGACTGAACGGGCTTAAACAGCAGCAAGGAAGATTTGGGTTAAACATTAGGATAAGCTTTCTAATTGTACGAGCAGTGCAGCACCGCAACAAGCCATGCCCGGGAGGGGAGGCCAGCCGAGGGGGTGAGGCACACCATTCCCGGCACCAGCCTCAGCTTGCTGGGGGACAGTAGGCACAAGCTGGCCTTCAGATTTCTGGCAATCCTGTTTTTCAGATTCTCCATCAATGAAATCAGCGGTTTTTTTGCAGCACCAGAAATACCCCAATATTTAATCCCAATTTAAACAAACTTCATGGCCTGTTTTCCTAATGCCTTCCTCTCCTTCGGTAGTTCATAAGTATAGTCTTTTTTTTAACCATATCACAATCATCGGATGTCAGAGAGAAGAACCCCTTGTGACGGACACCTCGCATGTATTTCTTTCTATTCCTCCCAAGTGTAATTTCATTTTCTGCAAAAGTGTCTATAAATCCTTTTTTATTAAATAATCAAGTACCATTGGCAGAGCTGTACATATCATTGCTCTTTACTGTCACTGACACTCTTCATAAAGATGTTGATATTATTTCTCTGAAAATTTCGAAGATTCAGAATGGAGAAAATATGTTCCTGAAGGCCAGTAATACTCTACAAAGTTTCTTGAATTGCTTGGCTATTTTCTCTGCCCTTTCATTTTATTTTAAAGGAACTGAAGAGACAAATACAGATTTTCCCCATCCAAATTAATCCTGTTCTAGGCAGCGTGACTTACTTAACAGAAATAGGTGACACTGACTGTATCTCTAGATTACTTTTTGAACTGTCCTGCACAGCGAAGAACATAAATCAGACTTGCCTGGCAATGCAAGAAATAGAATTCCTTTTAGAATAAGGAAGCTAAAGTAAGGCTCGGGAATTCCTATTTTAGGAAACCAAAATAAAGATGTTTAATTTGAAAAATGCTGAGCATACACTTACTTTAAAATCTCCTAACCAGAAATATTGTAAAATACCTTCATCAGCCATTTTTAAGAACCTAGCTATCAAGTTTTGTAATTTTATATTACCAACTAGCTGTGCATCTGTTTTTCCTTAAATATTTGAATTTCTTTACCAATATAGAGCTACAAAAGATGTTCTTAATATTTGCAATTCTATACAGATACTGAAATTTAAAAAAAAAATGGCACAGTCACTCCAAAAACATAACTAAACTTCTTTTTCTCTAGTCTTATGTTGACTCTTTCCTTGTCCATGCTTCTTTTCAGTGACAATCTGTGTTGGCTGTGTTTTCCTAATACTCTGAGATCATTTATTTGGACTTGTTGAACTGTAAATGCTCGCTTCTGGACGGAACCCAGGACTATGGTCTATTCTGGCTGCCATGGGTAAGCTCCTGCTCACGCTCATTAAAAAATCTGAGGCTTGGAATTTTCCACTCGATAACCTAAAGGAAGTCAAGGAATGTATGTTAGGATTATTGTAATTTCACACCTAATTTTATTCTTTTTGCTAAAGACTCCATACCATGCTGCACAATGCATAAGTTAATGAATGAAGGATGAGGCACTGCCTACAAGTCTCTCCACCATCGCCCAGATCTGCTCCTTTAAAAGCCAGAAATGCATAAATCAGTGCTGAAGATTCTGCACAATGGATGTTGGGCTGAGAGTTGACAGTCAGGGGGCTTGAAAAAGTGATTTGCAGGATGGATCTGAACAGTTGGGAAAGAATCAGAAGCAAACAAGACGCTTTACAGCAAGGCCCAATATGAAAAAAAAAGTATCTCCTCCTTTATATTAATATCAACAGTCATTTATTTACTCAACAAGATTTCCTATTAATAGAATTCAATCATCCGATATATTCAGCTTATTTTCAGATGTGCTTTTTCTATCTGGGATCTTAAACTGTCCTTTGCCCCACTGGTAGATGCATGAAGATCCTCAGAGATAGTGGAGGAAAGCTCTTAGCTGTTTGTTGGAAAGATAAGGAGATAAGACTCTGAAGGCTGAACTAAGCTCTGCGAGACCAGGACAAAGGACACAGAACAGCAGGGCTTTGGAACCTGTACACAGAAATTCACATTTACCCACGGTGTCAACAGCTTCCAGAAAGTACCATCCAGGTGTTTTTCCCCAATGGATATGTGAAACAACTGTTGACTTCATCACTCTTGGTGAGTCAGTAGGCACCTCCCGGACTTGGAGCATGAATTTTCAGTACTTGGTTGTCACTCAACTGAGATGTAACAAACTCCTCTCATCAGTGTCTGTTTTGTATTTGCAGAGTACCAGTGTTCAAGAGTCTGAATCATCTCAGCAAATGCTGCTTTATATTTATGTCTAGCTCAGCTTCAATAAAAACCAGCCGTATTAATAACGCAGTCTGTCTCCACAAGCAGGTACCAGCAGGTGTCAGAGCCTGTGACTCCACTGACCTTCCTTATCATGGAAAGCTCTCTCCAAGGTGGCGGGACACAAAGGTATTGCTACGTGGTTGGTCCTTCAGCTGCAAGCCATGGCATCCAGCAAAGACCAGGCTTGATAACAGCACACCCTCCGCACACCAAGCAGTGATAATACCTTCACATTTATTTGTGAAGCACCTCCATACAAAGAGCTGTGTCACTGTCTTTCTTCATCTACGAGTGGGAAAGGAAACAGCAGGGGAAAAAAAAAAATGCCCTGGCTCTGGCCTGGGGAAGAATTTTTTCCAGTGTATCAATACTTCACTTCCACAGACTGCAAAACTTGGCGAGTGCCAAGTGCAGGAAGGGATGATGTGAGCTTCGGGGCATCATTTCTACTGAAAGCTGAGTTGCAGGACCGGAACGAGCCTGAAGGTGGGCTCATTTTCGCTACAGCGGATGCTCCACACTGCAGACAGCCAAACCCCGAAACCTGGTGTTTTCGCGGCTCGTTTTCGCCATGTGAGGAACTCCCCCCAGCAGCCACAGGTTTTTCCCCAATGCTGTCTGCTGGCTGGACTCATACGGCAGGTCTGGGCTCACTGAGGGACTCCGGAGAAATGGCAAGGCTTAACTTACTAATACTTACAAGGTGCCTAGCAAACACCACAGAAAACCCAAGTATTTATTTTTTAAGATTGAATAAAAATGTGCAGAAATATTTTACAGGTTTAGGCAAGGAAAACGAAGGAAAGGACAAAAGTGAATATTTAGCCAGCACAGATATAAGAAACTGATTTTCATTGCATTGCTTCGACGAAAACTTGTGAACAGAAATTAGCTTGAAAAGCTGTTGCTGTCAGAAGCAGAGCAGGTCCCTGATTTTGTACAGACCTGTGCAAAGACAAATACCTAAGCAGAGCTTAACAAGTTAAATAATGCGCACGGCAGTACTAGCTGAAGGAGTTTGCCAGGTGGGTACTGGATACGCAAAAAAGATCATTGCATTACAAACTACATAGGGTGGCACTGTCTGCTTTCTGGATTTGGACAGATTTTGGCAGAAGGGGCTGCCATTTGCTGCTAACAAGACCCTCAGATGGTACCACAACTGTATTAATAATGATGGGAGGCTGGACAAAAGGTGGTGTTTAAGCAACACTGTCCACATATTTATGAGCAGGCCCACGAAAAAGCTATTTGTCACCCACCCTCTAACACTTTCACCCCAACCACCAGTACTCAAAACTCTCTTTGCAGGGCAAAATGCTGAAAACTTTTTTTAAATTTATTTTTAATATAATGACTACTGAATTTGGATTTCAGGAAGACCTTCCAGACTTCAAAGGATAACTGGTTTGAGGAATGGAACGTGGTAGCCTTTCATGTACTACAGACCTTTGATTTCTTCTGTGGTGGGGATGGAAGTGACGGAGGTGTATGCCTGAATGTGGAGTGATTATGTGCATTCTGGACAGGGTTACCGACAGAGGCAAAGTACTAAAACACATCCGCCATTAACTACCCAAAGCAACATAATCATTTTCATCCACAAATTATTCTATTTACAAAAATTTAATACACAACACCTAGTTTTATTTTACTAGTATAAGATGATTAATACTTGAGTATCAGAATTCATCCAGACTATGTCTTATATCGTCATCATTTAAAAATCCTTTACAAAGGACCAATTTTTCTCTCACATTTCTATTTCACCAACCTGATCATACAATGGATGTGCACAAGCAGGATCTCCTGCCTAAGGCACTGAACATAAAATAAATAAACAAATGACAAATATTATTTTATCTCTTTATTTTTTTTTCAGGATATTTTAATATTGAAGCCCAAGTTGTTATTTTCAAGGGATAGGGAAGGGGAAAAGGAAAGGGAGAAGAGAGTAGTTATGCAGACAAATTATTTTATTTAATTTATGGTTTTGTGAATGGTCATTTCTGTAGGCAACAAAATGTTGTTTTCTTAAAAAAAATAAAACAAACAGCACCATTAAAGAAAGCATGATCCCTGAATTCTAAACAAAACACTGTCTTGAAACAAAAAAATTACTAAAATGATTGTTTCACCCAGTCATGTCTGGTGGGGTAACAAAGCGAAGCATAACAGCATTAAACTGTAGCAATCCCGCTGATACCAACCACACCTCCTTCTGAAAATTCAGAGAAACACGTTCTGAGCTTGTCCTGTGGGAATAATATTTTCTTTGGTAGAGGACTGAAGGAGGGTATTTACTTCACTGAATGTGGACAGAAAAAATATCTATGCACGTTAGGGATCTCCCCAATAAATCTGTATTTCTCATGCACGTTAGGTATGAGTGGATTTCACATTGCTGTTACACTGCAGGGGTAATACTGCCCTATACAGGCATAGAATGGCTAATGTCGAACAGATGTAAACATTCAGAATACTGACAAAAAAAAAAAATACATACACACAAAAAACCCTGTACTGAAAATGTGAATCGAGTTAAGTTTCCATAAAGCAGAAAAAATATTTTACAGCAGTACAAGAGAATTATGGCAACAAAGTAAAGCACTTTTCTTGTAACATTCATGAACAGTACAAATACAACAAATTTATTCTACGGACTAAATTATTCTTTAACTATCAAATATAGTACAAAGCGAAATATTATGTGCTATAAAAGAAGCAGCTCCTTAAATTAGACTAAAAAATGCTTTTTTTCTTTCCGTTGGTTTTACAGTGACAAAGCATGATGACCGAAGACAACAGGATTTCATAGATTCAGAAACATTTAGCTACACAGGTCCATGATAAATCCACTGAATATTCTGTTGCTCCCCCCCCAAGTGTTCTGCAGAGCCACAGAAGACGAACCGCTGCGCTGCTGCCAGGAGACTGCAGAAGTCATTCAGTGTTCAGAGCAGGGCCGTTCATGTGTGTCAGCTAAAATGATCCCTTTTGGTGATGCTTCTCAGCTCATCTTGAGTCTTTATCCTGGTACTTCACCACACCTTGGAGAAACTGCTAAACCAGAGGCTACAATAACGATTCTGAAATTGTGCGTGTGTTTATAAGGGGAAGGGGGTGCAGCATAAGGTAATTTTACTTCAGAAATTGCATTATAAAGCACCATATGCACCAGCTTCAAAACTGTGCAAGGAATTGCAGGGTCCTGAAAAAACCATCTGCACGTTCTGTAGCTTACCCTGACAACACGCACCACCCTCAGAAAGAAAGTCTATAGTACAGAGAATATAACTCTTGCTTTATGGCTCAACCTTTATTTTTGTCTTTTAAATGCTATTTCATGTACTAGACCTCAGCAGATAAATAAAATGCAAACAGGGAGCATCCAGTTCACCATTTCTTAATTATTTTTTTAAAACATTATTTCAAAGGGAGTTTCTGCTTGGAAAATTAGTTCAGAACAGAAACACACAAACACACACACTGCAAATGCCCTAATGTTATCTGCATATCACACAGGTATGCAATTAAAACAATAAAGAGGGAGGAAAGAAAAAAGAGAATGCTTCTCCCTCTCACCCAAAAGTGCTGCTCCAGGGGTAGGAGTGGGGGAACAATTTTGGTGATTAAAAAAAAAAAAAAAAAGGTAAATTATACATGCTGGACATTGGGACACATATGGACGCACACGCAAACACAGAGCAGTGTGTTCTTAAGCAACTCTTTCACCACTTTTCAGTGCATAAACTATTTAACACCCCACGGTGCAAACGGCATGGTCATTAGAAAACACAATGACATTGGGCCTGAAACCTGGACAATTAAACAAAAAAAGAAATAATTCTAAATTAACCTCTAAACATGATTGTGTTCAAGACCAAGGGTCACTCTCCCCCAAGCATCTGTGTGACACCAGAATTGAAATTAGGTTTTCAGTCACACTAGGATTCAGTCAGGCTCCTATATCACCGCAGTTGCTTTTGAGTATTTTAACACCCTAAAACTATACTCTATAACGACACTTCACGACTGTTGCTAAGTAATTGGTCAAATTTATGCCTGGTGCAACTTCAATGACTCAAGAATGAATGGAGTGGAACTGCGCTATGGAAGAGTTTGTTCAGTTGTGTAATATAACATAGCACCATCCAGCCTAATGCCATTTTAGATAACACTATTGCGACCTCATACATGCAAGTTGCAATCCTGATACAAAAATGAGCATATGACAAGAATGAGTTACCTACCACATTAGTCACACTCTCATCTTTCGAACAAAGTAAAACTACTTTGAGGCCAGAATTAATTTCTGCATTATGTCAGTCAATACAAGAATTATTTCAAGATGCAAATACAAACAAATATTGACTTATGTGCTGTGGACAGGAAAACCTGAGCTAGAAATAAGGATTCCATCAGGCTTCTATAAACATAGGTTATCAGAAGTCTAAAACTGGTTGCTCTCTTTATTTTAAATAGAACTTTTCTACCTCTGCCAAGTATAAATACAACGCAATACAATTCTGATACAAAGGCTCCTCAAATATGAATTTGATATGCATTATAAGACTACATTCACACTTACTCATGAGTATTTTTCTGTCACTGTTTTGCCAGCAGCTGGCGTAGCACTGGATGCTAATTTTCATGTGGTTACTTTTAAGTTTCTGCTTGGCTGGCTTATTTTCCTGCCAGAAGACCTGAAAGCGCTGAGCAGCTGTTTCTCAACTCACACGTCATATTAAGGAGCACTTTTGTATAGAAAAAAATATCATTGTATCAGAAACAAATTTGCTAGTGTAATTATAAACGGCCTTTGTACCACACAGTGTCAAAAATAATATTGATATGTTCCTAATTACAATAAAAGAGAACATCAAGGTGCACCACAGAGCATCCTGTGACAGGAATGTATGTTGTAGATAAATTTCAGCTCACTTTTAAGACAATAAATGGCATTTATCATGTTTGTGAAAATGGTCCCACAAGAAAATAAACATGGTTCCTCCATTCAGTAGAACCTCACAAATATGCACCCAAGTCAGGGAGACCGGTTACAGCCTATGAATAAGTATGCAAACAAAGATAATATAAAAAAGTATAGTGTAAAATGTAATATGCTTTTTATTTTCTAAATGTAGTTCTATCATTCACGTTAGTATTTCAGAATGCAACAGTAAATGCATCATGAAATCCAAGCAGTATTGTATCTCACACATTCTTCCTACATTGTCCTCTGAAAATTGTGGAATGAAAATCAGTTTTCTTGAGCAGACCGTCAGGTCTTTGGATTAGCGAGGTTCTACTGTAATGGTAAAAACAGCATATCCCTCTGATGCTGACATTTGGGTAGACCCAACCACATACTGGCAGATGGATGACTTGCACTCCACATTCTGTATTCTTGAAGTGGGAGTAAAAAAACCCAAGGTATTTTCATCTCCCCAGCAACTGCATGTGCTTTATCCCTTTATAATATTTTCCTTCCAGGTGAATAGGGCCCCAAAATTACTGTTTTTCTTCTCTGCTGTTATGGTGGCTAATGCATCTGGAACGCAGCTATAGTCCTAAATGTAAATACAGTACTGGATAAATACTGAAGGTTACTTTAAAGATGCAGTATCCCTTTTAAAAATGTCTTTTTGCTTCCAAATTTCTAAAAGGTAGAGTAGGGGGGTCTGAATTCCTTCAAGAAAAAAAAAAAGACAGTGTTGTAAGTAATTCTAAGAATTACTTTTAATGGCAAAACTCTGAAATGCTATTTAAATAGAGCAACTTGCATAAAAGGAAAAATAACTGATAATCTAATATTCATCCAAACACAATCAGAATCTTTCCTTACTCATTCACCATAAGAACACATTGATTTTAGGCCACAAAAAGGCTAAAACAACCAGAACCTATTACATAAGTCTGATACTTGGGACTGACAAACCAAGTGGACAGATTAGAGAGAAAAATACAAATAAAGAATATTTGAGTGTGAAATGAGAGAAAACAGGTTTCTGATCCGCAGTAGAGCAGTTACTTTCTCTGGTCTCTACTGAAGCCAATGTGATTCCAGTGTTGGTCCCACTAACCCATTGCATACACAAATCTTTCTCAAGGAATCAACAAGAAGAGATGATGATTAAGATTTGAGTTCCGTAGTCCCTGGCAGGGATGTAAGGAAACTCCTCTAACAATCTGAATTCCTCTTCTTCTTTTTTGCTAAGTCAAGTGACTATATTTTAGCCCTAGATAGTGAAAGTCAGTTGAAGAAAACAATCCTATCAGCAGACAAACTGCCAACCGACTTAGAAGCTACGATGGCTGACAACCTGCACCTTGCCACTACCCCACTCAAAATGGTCGCTGCTGTGTTATTCATTCTGCATAGTTACTCCACTTCTTGCAGAGTTATTCTTCCATTGGTCTTGAACCTGCACCTTGTATCAACTATCAAAAAGTGGAGAAAAAACGTGCTGCACTTTGTGCAAATAAATAGAAGCTACAAATGACATGCATTAATTATTTTTTTTTTTTTTAGCACAGCAAGAGAGATCATAGAAGCTTCAGTAACAAGGCTATCTTTTTTTTTAAACTACTTCTACAGGTTTCCTCTTCTTCCCAGAAAATGGCACTCCGGCAGGAATAACTAAATTCTGAAAGCACCATGTGGAAGAAAAAAAAACCAACTGAAAAAAAAATCAATCAACTAATCGCAAACCATTAGCGGTCTAAACTGTTCCAACTTCTCCGTTCCTTTGTCCTGCTCTCCCGCGCCGATAAGGGATACTGCATCTTTGATTCAGTTCCTACCGTACAACCAGACAAGCTACACACAGTTTGGAAGGCCCTATGCAGTCATCATGACAGAAGGCTCCGCAGCCTTTGCACACGATCATGGCTTTCAGCCGGCAAGAGCATTTCAGTTCCAGTTCGTCGGCATTGCTACTGTCAGCAAATTTCTGAACTGGGAGCTGCGCGTTCTGGTTAGGCAGGCCCGTGGCAGCGTTCGAGCCACTTCCTAAAATCCCCATCGACTTCTCGATCGCAGACGCTGCCCTTTTGAAGCTTGTGCTGCCAAAGTGTATGGTTGGGTAATTTCCACAGAGCTGCTGCTGCTGCTGTGGGTGCTGCGTCTGTATTTTCTGAGCAGCAAGTTGGGTAAAAGGCTTCGGTGGCTCAGAAAGTAAATAGGAAGAGAAATCTGCATTTTTTAATGCAAACGCTTTTAACTGTTCTTTCACTTCGTTCTGATCATAGGAAGCTTGCTTCATGCCCAGTTCGCAGCTGCTGCTTAAACCTTCCTCAAAAGAAATAGGTTCAGATTTTATATTGCTACAGATGCTTGCTGGCTGAGGCCAACTAAGTCTTTTAGTGGTTTCCATAGTAACTGCCGCTTGTTTTTGATCAGAGGGGACTTCTGCATTTGGGTGAGGAGGGGGAGGAGGTGGCAGGGGTGGAGGGGGAGGAGGGGGATGCACTAACGTTTTACTCTGCAGAGTTTGAGAGGCACTGGCAATGTCATCACCTTCCTTAATTTGGATATTAGGGGAAAACACACTTCCTAGCCTCAGCTGGTGAGCTGCTGTAGAAATACTCATATCTCCCAAGCCCTTCTGTTCCAGGTGTCTGGTAAAAGCAAACGCGTTGCAGCCAGGTGGGCCTTTTGAAGTAGTTTGCAACAAAGCTGCCGTAGGAACGGGGCCTCTCGCAGCCATGGACATTTGGTAAAAATGCTGTCTATGTGAGGTACTAGCTTCTGCATGAAAGCTGCCGTTTTTATCAATGTGAAATAAGCTCTGCTGGAAACTGCACGAAGGCAACGGCCTCTTCGGCTGCTTGATCTCTGGGCTGTGAGCGATTCGGCTCTGAATGGCATGTTTGTTCAGCCACTCCTGCTTAAACGGCTGACCATGCCCTAGCTGATTCATGCTGGAACTAATTACACAAGGAGCCACTTTAACATCTGTGTCCATTGACACCTTCCCAGGCTCACATTTAATTTGAGCATGTTCCCCTACAGTCCTGGCCATCCTCTTTTTCGGATGGTTTTCACGCTTTCTGATTTGTAGCGGGGCTATGCTGCCTGCTGTAAATCCTTTACCATCTGGATTAGGAGAGTTGGAAGGATGTTCAACAATGTTTCTCTCCGACACTGCTGTTTTACATACTGAGGTAGTTTGCAAAGGCAAGGGAAGCCTGTTAATTTCTAGTTTGGCTCCTGATCTGGGCTGCGGCAGCACTTTCTCTAAAGGCAGATTGCCTTGCAGTAATTGTGTCACTAAAGGATTGTTGGCCTCCACTGACGACAAGCGACAGCTAGAGCCCCCGGCACTGGTAACTCTCTTCAGGGTTTCTGTTGTCAGGGACAGGGAGTCTTCCATGGAGTCCGCAATGGACGTCTTGGAGGTCTGCGGCGGCTGTGCGCTCGTGGCTATTTCTGCAGTCTGGGCAGGCATTTCAGGTCCTGTAAAATCCTCGGTGTCCATCCTGAAGCACTTGTCAGACTCATTAGTTTCCGATTTAACAGGAACAGTAATGCTCGTCAAAAGACTCCTGGATTGCAGTTCTGACATTTGCGTGTAACTGGAAGGTTCGGTTTTGACATTTTTTAAGCAGTTTTGTTCTGCGTATTCCTTATGCTTACCAGAGTTGAGATGGCTCACCACTGGCTGGTCTGTACTCATTGCCTCTTCATCGTGCCAACAAATTCTATTGTTAGTGTTATACTGATTGGCACACGCAGCATCTGCTTCATTTTTAAATGTTGAAGGACCTCTTAATTGCTCAGCAAAACCTTGGCTGGGAGTAACCACCTCAATTAATTTATCTTGAGGAGCAAGAGGCACTTCTCGAAGGCTTGAACAACCTGCCTGCAAGTTCTTGCTGTCTTGCTTTGCTGTAATGGTGACAAAGTTGGAACTGTGCTCAACGCTTTCATTAGAGACCACTTCAGGCCTGCTTATGACAGACACCTGAGGACAGGCTATACTTTGTAAGGCAGCTTCCGTCCTTACAGGTCTGCTCTGCAGGTCAATGCTGTTCTCTGAATTTTCAATAGAAGAAGAAAGTGACAGACTGGAATTCAGATTTGTAGTGTGGTCAACAATGACTTTGCAAGGTATAGACCTATTCATGGCAGTTTGTGTAAAGCTCACTGGCTGAGATTTGCCAGAGAGATCCATTCGGTTTCGTGCTCCAGAGCTTTTTTCTAAGAGATCGGTATTTAATTTAGTAGCATTATTGTAAGAGCTTATTGTCACCATGTTACCAGTAAACATTGAAATGGGCTGCCTTGCAACAGAATCTGCTCCTGCAAGGGCCTCGCTGCAACTTAAAGCTGACCTAACGGTAGTGTGAACGGAGATCGTGCTTTGCTCGTTACACCCAGTTATGGCTATCTTATCAGCAGAAAATCTGCTGGTAGTCCCCACTGGGGGAATCAGTACAGAACTACCAGAGAGATGATTTGGCAAATTGTTTGCAATAGATGAAGCTGGCACAGTGGCATAATGACTGGAGACTGCATTATTCACACTGCTACTTGGTATCGGCAACCTTTTGTCATCGATGGCATTCGATAAGACCGTATTGTCTATGGAGACTGGTACTTTACTGTTATCAATACATTTTGGTCCAACGGTTATGCACGGAGTATCAGCCCCTTGGATGGTTTTCAGCATATTTATATTACAAGCTGAAACTGCTGTGTTTGCACTGTCAACAGACATTAAAACAGAGGATTTATCAACAGAACTTGCGAAAGAAAGTTCTTTAATTGCTCCAGACATAGCAGTGCTGCAAACAGACACAGAGACTGAACTTTTATTATAAAGCACTGGCACACTGTTACTTTCATTAGAGGTAGATGAAATAATTTTCTCACACAATTGTGGCACAGGTATATTTTCATCAGAACTGTGCACAGATATCTCAGTAGCAGTTTCTGGTAATGTAGCTGGGTTAAGTGACTGCTGCAATAAAGAGGCAGTCTCACGGTGATGAGCAGACTTGTTGCTAGGGGACCTGCAGTTAGGATTAACTATAATGACACCGGTAGAACCTTCAATCTTTGTGTCAGTTGAAGTTGGTATCTCCAGAGATGAGGTACTTTCCTTTGAGCTGAACTGCGACTTTGATTCTTTATTAGTCTGGAGTAAATGAGCTCTGGCTTGATGCTTTGCAAATAGCTTGGCCTTTGTTTGCTCCTTGATGTGTGCCAGTGTTCTTGTCTTCCCACCTTCGCACGGGGTCCCCATTGCTCCAGAGACTATGCTCGCAGCTGCTGCCACGGCTGCTGCAGCTGCAGCTTCTCTTTGGGCTCGTGCTTGCTGAGCTCTTGCTTTGATATCTGCAAGAGTTCTAGCCCCAGTGTTTCTCCCACTGCTGACCGATGTACTTGGGGAAACTCGAGGTTCTGGTTTAGAAACAGGCTGGCTCTTGATGATAAAAGGTGGTCCAATTTTTGAAAGCTGAATCTAAAGGAAGAAAAAAACCAATAATTTTAATGAGATCATCGACTCACTAAAATCACCAGCTGTCTCCTAAAGGGCAGAGAAAGGTAACGAAGGGAATTACTGTTCAGTGCAGCTGGATAGAAAAATGTTAAAAATTAATGATATTTACGCTCCAGTATTTTATCATCCTCCAGCATGAATAACTGACACCTGTATTAGCCTACTCACGTTGAGCATCCTGACACAAAGAAAGATTGAACTAGATGACAATGTGATGCTTATGTGATACAATTTGTCAGACCTGTTTCATATGCAGTGCATCTAACTGGGAAGATCAACAAGCCTAGTGTAGTGATACTGGAAAAGAGCCTACGACTAAGCACTTGCTGCAAATGTGCGAAAAAATAACAATCATGTAGTGCTTTTGCTCCTCGGTCTCCAATGACTAAGACATTAGGAACAGCCTGTCTTTTGCTTACATACCAGACAACAAACCTTGCCTTTAGATAAGACGTAGCAGTGTCTCCTCTGAGCCTCTTTTTCATGTTACACCACAAAGCACTTCAGAGTAGTGGTATAAAAGAAGTGAATCGCCAAAGGATAAGCCTTTCCCTTCCTCACTTCCAATTTTAAGAGACTTGCTTTAGTACCTCCCTGGGATACCTCCTACACTGCTGCATTTCAAACATGAAATCCTCAAACCTATAAATATTAAAAATTAAAAATGCAAATATTAAAGTTATAAATACCTAAAACTTTAAGCAAAATAATAACCTGTAAAATCACTGGGATTATTAGTATGTTTCCAATTAGACACATCTGTTTTCAGGATTAGAGATTAAGAGTCCTGGGACCACTTTATAACTCATACACTCTCTCAGAATAACCAAAGCTTGGCAAAAAAACATTTCAATTTCTTAAAAGGGACATATGTTTACCGGCTGTCCACAGTAATAGGACTTAGTGGTTAATACTGTGACCTCTCTTCTGAAAAGAACTGAGAAGAAAACTAGGTAGTATTTGTAGAAAAGTAATCATAAGGTATGATGGGAAGTGAAAGCCATAGAAGAGAATGGTTTAGGAGAAGTGGGGTTCTTTTTCCCTCTTTTAATTACAAAGCATGTGTTTGTTGGTGAGATGACCCAAGAGCCAAATATTTGTTACACGAAAAACATCCTAGAACTGATTGTCCAAAATTAATGTTTGAAATGCTTGACAATTTTTCAGCATTCTCATTCACTGTGTGGAAGCTTCAGGGAGATCCAATTCTTACGACTGCACAAGACTGACAGCATCTGATCTGCCATAAGAGATCAGTGGAAATCAATGTTAAGATGGTATTGCAGTATATAACCATTTATATAACCATACAACTCTATGCTGGTCTGGAGGGCTGGAATATGTCACTTTTCCTAGCAGTTAGATTTTTGGCTTATAAATAAACACTCATGCCTAATATTGTGAGGCTGTAATACTTACATGAACCTATTTTAAAGAGTATCACAAACTTGCAATTACTTCAAAACATTTTGCTTTCTGTTTCTGTAGCAAATTCTTTTTCAGTTTCCACTTTACATCACCAGAACTGCTAAAGATCTAAGTGCTTGATTATTTTTATTATTATTCTAGTCATGATCTTTTTTTATTCCCTAGCGATCTATTTTCCTTTGTGCTTAGAGAGTGAAGAGAATTTATTAGGCTAGATAGAGACCTTCCAAATATGAAAGAATATCACTAAACCCAGAATAGCCCAACTTCCAATTGCATCACTGCTCATAAAAATAAATCAGTTGAAATATGCTGCTGAACCAGTGATTAAAACAGTTAGCCTATTTGCCCTCCTGGCCATATTAACAATGTTCAGTGATTGCAGCAGTTAAAAATACATGCAGAAAAGGGCATTTCTGAATAATCAGGAACTAGTATTGCAAAGTCAATTGCTTAAGTTCAGCAAATTGGATCTAAAACTTGGCTGATGTCATCATGTACAAAATTAAAAGGGTCAAAACACTGAGCGTATATATAACTAATCCCTCTGTTAGGAAAAAAAAAATTTTCAAATGGAATTTACTTTCTTACATGGCAGAATGATACACATAGAAGTGTTTGCTTAGTCGGTGTATCTTTTTTACCTTTAGCTTTGCCACTAACAAAGATATCTATACATATAGCAAGTAGACACTTCCCCCTGATAGCCAGATCTCCTTTTCCAATTAATTCTACAAGGAAATCTTATACTTCAGCCTACCCCAAGCCCTGGGCTTGCAAAGGAATCTCCAGCTATTCTGACTCTAGGTTTCTCTTACTGGAATAAGGCACTAGTTGTTCTTCTTAGTATTCATTACGGTGACACTTATTATTCATGCTTGCTGGACAAGTCATCTGCAGGAGAACAAGTGGATAATACAGCTGGGCAATTAGAAAAGAAGCAGCACTGTGTAAATGATGAGGAAGCTCTTGAATTAGATTAAGCCATAGATCCTGAAAAACCTTCCCTCACACAAAAGCAATTTTTTAGCAAAGACCCTGACTGAACAACTGTAGGTATATTTATATCAGAAGTAATTTGGCATGGTAGGAATCTAATAGCAAAGGGAAACCATCAGTACTAACACCCCTCACACCTCCACGAAAAATACACCATGTGCTGTGTCTACATGCAGTCAGTAGGAGGTAGATAAGAAACCTTTAATTTCCATGCCAGCCTGTTTGTTCATTACTTTACCTTAAGGGGTGGAACTCGGGGTTCTTCTCTGGGTGGTTGATCTTTATCAGATGGACTTGTTGATGAAGCATTACGGTTAGGTTGATCATCATCTATTCTAGCTCTCTTCTCTTTGCAGATTCCAAAACTGTGCTGTTCCGCTGTTTTCCTCTTTGGGATCTCTGTGTCTCTACTTTCATTCCTCAAGTCAGGTGATTTTGTGGGTTCTAATGACTTAGAAGAATGTGAACTCTCTAGACGGCTTTGGGTGCTGCCTGTTAGCTTGTGAGATTTACTTCTGCACACTTCAGAGAATGTAGCTTTCTCTACAGATGAGGTATACAGTTTATCATGTGGCTTTGATGGAAGCAATTCGATATTTTTTCCAACTGATCCTTCTGATAAGACAGCTACCTCTGATGGCAAGAGTGTACCTTTCTTGTCACCTCTTTGCTGAACACTGTGATTTTTAATTTTGATCACCTCTGGAGGTGAGTGTTCTGGGATGGATGCAATGTAGGATTTCTCAATTTCAGAATGTGACTTACATGGTTGATGACTGAGGTTTTTGCTTTGGGGCTCTTCCAATACTGAAGTATCAGGTATAACTGTTAGTGGACCAACTTTCATATTTTCAGGGGCACTCTGAAGTTGCTTTGGCTGAACAACAAGATTCTCTTCTTGAACCACCTTAGGAATGGCAGAGCTTTCTTCTTTCAAAGTGGGAAGGGATTCTTCCAACATACATGGTGATTTCCTTTGTTGCAGAGTAAGTCTTTCATTGCTTGGGGAATTAGAAACTGGAGATGTCTCAGACGGAAGAGGCAAACTATTTGCCACAGATGTTTCAGAAGTTAGCAGAACAGAAGACACTGAAGATGTCTCTGATGTTAAAGGCAAATCAGACATCGGGGATGTTTCTGATGTTAAAGGTAAATTGGAAGCTGGTGATGCCTCTGACGTTAAAGGTAAGTTTGACATCAGAGATGCTTCTGAGGTTACAGGCGAGGTGGACATTGGAGAGATTTCTGACATTAGAGGTGTGTGCGAGTTTTCATCACTGGCCTTTTGCTGAATATCACCTTCAATGTTTTCAGTACTGGACACTTCAGATGAGCAAGCTGTTTCAAGAGATGCTGGAGTACAGGGTTCCTCTGAAGTTGACTGGGTGTCTTGTCCAGGAGAGGCAATACAAACACATGGTCCTTCTGGACTTCCAGAGGAAAAGGAAGTTTCAGAAATACAGGCATTCTCAGACAACTGTTCCTCGGGGTCACTTTGAAGCTCCATATCCACCGCAATGCCTCCACCAGTGAACAAGGAGCCTTCCAGAGCAGCATTTTGCATTTGTGGTGCAATTAGCTCTTTAGCAGACTCAGACTCCTTCTCCGCTGTATCAACGACAGAGTTTGTGGATGAAACTGATTGTGCTGGTGATACGCAATCCTCCAGATGATCTATCGCAACTGACATCTCCTCCTGAGGGCATTCTGACTTCAACTCCGCTTTAATTTCAATGTGAGATACAGTATCAGTTACATCATTCATCATGACACAGGACTCGGTGCTGTCTGCAAGCTGTACTGCCTCTGTTTCTTCATTTGTGCCAGCTGGACTTACTGACTCCTCAGAAAACTCATGTTCTGTTTTATGGTTCTCCTCTTGGCATTCACAAATACTTGTCTCAACCTCTTCAGCAATCTCCTCCTGAATGACTGATTCTTCAGGTATCAGTATATCCTCTGAGTCTGCTGTTAGCTCTTTGACAGGAACCTGTTCCATACTACAAAGAGATGGACAATAATCTCTCTCTGGTAAAGGTGGAGTTTTAGCACCTTTCTGTTCTTGGTCCTCATAGGTTGCTTGTTTAGAAGGACCAGGTGTGCCAGAAGATCCACACAAAGAATTGCTTTCATCTTCATCATTGTTCTGCACTGCAGTGAGTTTCATTGATTCCCCTCTTGACATTCCCAATCTAAATGAAAACACAGAAATTAAAAAGGACTTCTCATCACAGACACAATAAAGGAACAGGACTGTCTTTCTCGCCCACATCTTTTATTTACAAAATAGACATACTTTCTAGTTTAAAACAGTGGTTTGATTAAGTGGTGGCTGACTAATTAAAATATGGTTTTATACATTTTGGAAACCTGACTGCCCAGATCTTCTTATCAGTGTTAAAAAACTTAAATATTTTTAAAATAAGTAATCTGTTATTCATGATTTAGCTATTTGGTACTTCAATGAAACAAAAAAGCAAGCTACACGAATTCACCACTACTCATACTCTGTTTAAATATCTGTGTGGTGTTGGTTTTTTTTTTAAATACCAGCTAAACACTGCAATACTAATATAGCTTGCATTGCAGAGGAAATGCACAACTCTATCTTCTTCCATCATGAACAGTTCTGTAGGAAATCCTTTTTTCCTCCACCAAGTGCACTTAGGGTCAACACAGTCCGCAGTATGGCTTAAATGCTGCACTTTAAAGACAAAGCTGCACCTAAAACTAATACACCAAAGGATGCATTTCAGTTTTGTAATTTGACAGTCATTTCAAATTTATGATGCAAATCAAAATAATTCCACTTCAGCCTCATTTTACAACTCAAGAGTCAATTATAAAGGTCTCTGTTGACAGTTTGTGTGTTTTTGTTCCATTCTTTCAGCAAACTAAATACTTCATTTAAGCTAAAAAATATTTCTAAATAAACAGATATATGTATATACTATTCATTCAATTTCACTATAATTAAAAAGAAGTTTAACATGCTTAACGAGGTAAATAGACATATATTTATAATCTATGCATTCATTCTTGAGATGAAGTGCAAAGGAAACATTCATACATTTACTTCTCTTCTGAAGGTTTTCTTAGCTTTGGTCCTCAAAATATTAGTTATAAAAAATTTTATTACTTCAGCAGAATGTAAAAAACCCCACAACAAACCAAAACAAAACAAAAGCCAAAGGCTGAAAAAAAATGTTATTTTACAAAATGTATGTGCTCTGACATCCTCAGTTCCTTCTAAGGACAGTGGGAGTACAGGTGTTCAGCATCTTCAGTAATAATTTCCAAGCAGACTTTGTACCTCAGCAGTTCCATAAAAGTAAAAAATACACAAAAGCTTTGTTGGAAAGCTTAAAAGAAATTTCATGGTCTTAAGGATCTTCTAATCTAATTAACAGAAGTTTGAACTCTGTTCTCATATTGATCAGAAAACAAAGAATAATACAGAAATAAGCGAGCACAAAAGATACTCAGAAATTACGGAAAGAAGATAACTTGTCAATGTGCAGCCAGAGGATACAGACATCACAAAGGCCTATGTATATGGAAGTACAGAATAAACACTTGAAAAAAAAACATCTGTGGTTGTGCATTTCAAAAATACTGAACAGATGCATTACAGTGATAGCTGTAAACACAAACACACACAAAAATCTTGAAATTGGTACCCCAAAAAGCACTTTCATGGTAATTATTAATATTGCCTACTCCTAGTAACTTAATATGCACAAAGTCTCCCTATGCCATCAATACGCTGAGGAAGGATCCTCTAGAGAACAATTCAGAATAGCAAATTTACAACTCCCACATTTAATGCATTTCAGACGATGTGTCTTTCTCTTACATAGACCATAGTTTCCCTATATAGTCTAAGTTTAGTTATAGATTTAGGTGAGTAAAGTTTAGTTTAGATAGGTTTACGTGAGTGACTTCCTTTCTCTAGAATTCCTTGTGTAAACGAGCAAAAGTTATCTCAGGAAAATGAGGAGGGGAAAGAAATCTATCACATTACCGAAAACTGAATCAGTGCTCTCTTTTCTCTAGGTGGCTTACATAATGAAAAGATATTGCCTGATAATTATCTTTATGGAACCAAAATCAGCAAAGGAATGAAGGACAGGATAAAGGTGAATGCAACTGTCATAGGGACCCTACACAAATATGCACATTCTAGTAACATACTGAAGAGGAAGAAGTGTAAAAAAAAAAAACAAAAAAACCAAACAGATAATGCAGGATTAGGGCCAGCAGAATGCGTACTGAATCTTAATCGGTTTTTTTCAGTATTGGAAATACAACTATCTTGAAGAAGATACAGCACTGAAGAAAAAGGCTTTCAAAGGGAGAAAGCTCAAGATCAGCATGTTTAAGGCAATCTCAGATTGCAAGATAAACAGATGATCTGTCTTCTTCCTTACGGAAAAAGACACCCAAAGTTTGGAAAAGGGCACAAAACCATGAAAACAGCGGAAGTGCTAAGGACAAGATTCAACTGAAAAACTGAGGGCAGTCAGTCATCAGATGAAAAAAACTCAAACGGCTAATCAAGGATATACCGATGCTGACATTCTAGTGCTGTGATAAGTCATAATGGGGAAAAATAAAAAAAAAAAAGAAAGATTAAATCAGCAATAAAATTTAGAGGAGGTCTACCCAAAATTAAAGCTGTGATTTAGTGAGCTGGCAGTACTATTCTGACACGTAACTCTCTCAAGAGTGGGAAAAGAAATAATATATTGAGACAATAGCGTATAACCCCTGCAATTGAGGGGCAACAAGTCAGAAGAATGTGGATTTCTGGCAACATGCATCAGCTGATCCTAGATAAATAACTGCAAAATGATTTTTTTTTTTTTAAAAGAAAGTCAGAGAGAGGAAAAATGAACAATGATGAGGAAGTAGAAAGAGAACATAAATGGATGGAAGTAAACTACAACCAACAGCCCTATGATAAACAGCGTGGGTGCAGATAAGAGCAAACACAAGAAACATAATGTGTAGAGCCAGCATGGAAGAAGGACTCTAAAGCCTTTGAATGCCATGAACTGGGGAGTGTATAAAAATATTTACAAAGATTCTGCATCTGTTAATGGTCCTTCTCTAAATATTAGGTGAAACTTGAATTTACTTATGGAATACTAAAAGATCAAAATAGCTGGAATCAGAGCAAAAATACCACACTGACTGCAAGAGAGATCCATTTTGCAGACAGTGCATGTGAGAAATAGCTCAGGAAGCTTTCAAAATCTGTTACTTCAGTTGAATCAACATAGCTGAAAAGAGACAAAGTCCAGTCATACTCAAAGCAAGTTCAAAAACCAAAGTGAAAAAAGGTGAGAGAACTTACACAAGGTGGAAACTATACCAAAAGCTACCACTCAATAAGTAAATAACGAGAAAAAGTATTTAAATCTGGCCAAGCAGCAAAGAAGTAGAATCTACCTACAGAACAGCCATGAAGCAGAATGCAAGTGAAACAACGCAGTTGGGGAAAGGGCAGGGGGGGACCAGATTCAATACTGTAGTCAAAATGGAAATTATGTGCAATACGACATTTTGCATAACAATGTTGATGTCAGGAACCTATCAACCCAAATGACATGTATCATCACTGCAGACTGAGTAATTATCTGACAACCATTACAGTGTCCAGCATTCAGCTAGCACGGCAGGACTGGTGGCTCTGTAAAATTCTGAGTATCGTTCTCTGTGCATGTGACAGTCATTTTTGTCTGAAGAACAGGCTTCAGGTAGAGTGAGGTGCTCACGCTTTGCTGATACTAAGCTTCTTGTGGAAGACCCTATGCGAATACCTTACATAGCCCTTTCCTTCTGAAAGGTTAGTAACCAATTCTTCTCTTGACATGCATAATGAAAAGCCATTATGTTCCTTATCTAAAAACATAATTAATATTTTTTTGATAATAAAGGGATCAACACCTGGACTACACTGAGATCTCAAAGGCGTTAAGTAAGAAATTAAGCACTTGACAATAAGAAAGCCTGCCATATTAAGACCCTAGAATTTCTGTATGTAAAGTGGTGTAGAAATAGCATTCACACTGGGGGAAACCACCTAGCAAGGATGTGCAAAATAAAATATTAAAATGGCTCTGTCCATTTGCAGCCTTGTCTTCACTACATTTCCCAGTGGTCCAAGGCAGTGGATTGTGAGAAGTAGCATTGTTACTGCAGAAACACTTCAGCTAATGCCTTAATCTTTAACTTCAGCACTTATACGAAGGGTTCCCTGTGCCCTAGATTTCCTAAGTAAAAAACATCTAACAACAAAACTAAGACATCTCATGAGATGATGGTTCTCATGGCACATTTTTGTCTACTAAGTATTACACATAAATGCCATTAAAACACATCTGAAAACAAAAAAAGAGTAACCTTTAAAGAATTAGTTTGTATTTTATAATAATTAATATTTTTAATACTTCATATTTTTTAAAACAGAGATGTAATTCTAAGTATTGACAGATTAACTTTTTAAAGCAATTTTTAAAAGGAAGATCCTTGAATTTTAGAAAGATGTAAATCTCCTTAACTTTTGATTTTTAAAAAACCTGAATATAAGAACTGAATCTTCAGTTGCTACAGAATGCCATGTCTGTATCATCATCAATGAAATTGTGCTGACTCACCCCAGTTGTGCACCTGGAGTGACACTTTCTAATTAATTTCAGTTCGTTAAGGGTATTTATTTATTCTTTGCATCTCACTTCTAAATTTAGACTAGTCATTGTCGCTTTCGTTTGCCTGTAGCCTCTAGCAAAGGGCCAGCTCAGTCAAACAATACAAAACACTATTTGACCTACGAAACTTTGCAACTAGCTTCGAAAAAAAAACCCCACAACATACTACAGAATTATCTCTGCTGGTCTTTTAGTCTGCAGAAACTGTATTTATATTTTGCAGGAGGGATGAACTGCCCTAATGCTATCTTTTAAAAGATAATTAGAGAATACCCACATACTTGGGCCTTGTGTCTTAAGCTCTCTTTGGAATGAATTTTTATGGGTGAGTTACGAACCTTTAAATATGCAATTGTAATCCAAGTGCAGACACACCACTATAATTCTGCCCATAGCTCCTAATACTGGGGAATGACTGCCTTTGATAACTGCTTTATTAAGTTTTACAGCATATGACCGTGCTATGTGAAGCAGAGAATTATATTTTCATTTCCTTCTAAAAGAAAATTAAAGAAAGCTTTTATTTGCTTCAATACTTACTTTTCACCATAAAACCTTTCAAAGAATTTTTCTTTCCAAGGTTCTGTTTTCTTTTCCTTTTCAATCTCTTGTCTGATGCGCAACTGCATTTCTGGCGTAAATTCTCCTAAAAAACAAATACTAACATATTGAATAAAAGTTGTCAAGGATTATTAGCTTAATACGGGTAATTATAAATTACAGATGCAAAGATGACATGTAGTGATTTCTGTTACGGTCATCCAACAATTCCAATTGAAAATAATGAAAAACAGAAGTGAGTGTGACACAGAAAGATTTAATTTACTGTATAACATCAGTATTTCAGAAGTATATTGGTGGGATATAGTTACATGCATTTATGTTTCGAAGGCTGGCAGTGATGTCAATGCTTGGGGTTTCTTTAAACTGTCAAAATAAGCTGCCACAGCAAGCTGTAAAAATTTACACTAAGTTTAAAATAGAATCAGCAACTTTAATTTTGCTGAATTACTGGTGTATTATATTTCCTATTCTAAAAGTACTTCTCAAAGGTAGAAACAGGGACATTCTTCATAAAAACAATTAACCTTTGGCAAATCTGAGAACAAGTAGAGTTACCTTCTGCCAATCGCTGTTTCCACCCTTGTGCTGCATATGCAAAGAATTCATTATTTAGAGCAGAACTACTGAGGCGCAAAACTCCATCACTTCCCATCTAGAAAATAAGCCGATGGTAGCAGAAGATAGTGTCAGAAATAGCGTCAGCTAAGACTACATAAAAACAGAGTTCCAATTAAGGGAAATGGGGAGGGATAGGGAGTGGGAAAAACAAAAGAAAATTACCTACTACTACCACTAAACCAGCATTTTGGTTATAGTCATTACTGTAAATTCAAGTGGGTTAATCCAGCATCATTGTGCTATCTTCAGTCATCAGTATTAGTGATGATAACTCAGTTTACAACTGATTGATGTGTTTTAATCACAGCCCTCTCTCTTGAGCCTATGTCTAGAACTATTGTATGCAACCAAAAATCAAGATAATTATCGTACTTGTGCATCTGCCCTGAATACGGTACAAAACAAATTAATTAAATATAATGAAGACAGTAACTTCGCTCTTTCTAAATAAACCTAACACTCGTATTAGCTAATATGCTGTACCGGCAGAAGACTGGATGACAGGTAACCGTAACCCTAACAAAATAACTGGTGAAAACTCAGCAGTAAAACTAAAAACAGCTGTACACATAATTTTATAGGCATCAACAGTGAAAAAAGTGGAAGAACATTCTAATTATTTTTACTTTCTACATCTGTCAAACATTCAGAGATCAAACACCATTAAAAGTCTTAATCACAATATTTTCTACAATAACTTCTAAAAGCAATCCAACTATTGAGCTTTCTTTTACCATAAAACTTAATGGTTATTTTCAGGTTGTGAGGATATGTCTGACTATTGAAGGAATTCTAGTAACTGAAAAAAGTGATTATATTAAAAAAATTAGCAGCGGGTATCACCTCTAGCATAATAAATAAACAGACAATAAAAAAAACACTAGCAAATAAAGAGAGAAAGAAAGGCAACAGCAGAAGAGGTAACATTGCTAGAACAAACACTCTCAATATTTTACATCCTTTAAGGTAACTAAGAGATAAATGTTTGATAAGACCATTTGTGATCTAACAGTAAGAACCAGCACAGTTTCCAGCACCTTAACACACATTTTAGCTACATAATATCCCCTAATTCTCAGTGCTTGTTTCAAACTGGAGCCAGAAAGAAGCAGATGTGTCAGAAACATTAAATGGTATTTAGCCGTATATCCCCTGCCGAGCTCTGTATTTCACTGATAATACTGGCCTGACTTTCCAAACAGTCTTTGCTAATTCACTCATTGCCTAACTTACATCCTGTCCCACAATAATCTCACAGGAGTAAACCAGAAAGATGTGAAGTAGTAAAAAGAGAAACAGAGTGATAAGCATGGACTCTGAAATCCAGGCAATGCTGAAGGCATTTGGTCACAGCAAGAAAACAGCATGTGCATGGGACCAAGGTCCCTCAGCAGGATATGAACCTAACGTACTGCTGCCTGTGATTTCCTGCTCTATGGCACTGTTTTGCCAACAAGTCATAGGATTTGCATAGAAATTGGGTGGATATATAATGCCTCTATGCTTCTCATGATGTGGGTTGTGGAACACAGGCATATTAATTACAGAGAGTCTATGACTAATGCTGAAACTGGAAAGAAACAGTGAAACATGCAGCAGAAGCAGCAAGAAAACAAAATCAATGAGACAAGAGAAAGGTCATAAAGTATAAATCAAACGTATGACACATTATCTTCTTTCTGCACAAATGAACTTTCTAGAAATATTTAAATTACAAAATTAATATAATAAAGTGAGATTTTTAGATACCAGTGCCTCTTACACCCGAACAAACAAACCAGTATATGGTCAAAACCAGCACTTACACAATTTCCTAAAAAGCTAACATGGGAAGTTATAAAGAAAAGAATCATAAGTTACTAAATAAACAATTCATTGTTTATTTATTATATATTAATATATAAATATATAAATTAAATTATTTATTAATATATTCTCTCTACATATATAAATATTATTTGTTTATTTATTCTTTGTTCACTCTAAGCCTGACAGTGTTTTGCAGGGAAGAGTAATACAGACATGAAATTGTTATTATCATATTTAACCTCATTTAACTGCAGGCTATCTCTGAAAGGCATGGTCCTCCTGAAACTCCATTGCTCAGTTGATGGCAAACAGTGTAGCCACATCACTTTCCAGATCAACAAATCCCATAGCAAAGTAATAATTTGTGGACAATAATTTTCTTTTAAATCAGCAAGATAATCCAACTTATACAAAGGTCATATGATCATTAGATCTCATGCGAAGTTGGAATGTACCGCCAAAGGTGGAAAGAGAATGCCACTTTTCAGCAGCAATCCACTTTCAGATTGCATTAAAGATAATATGAAACTGTAGCCAAGTGTGATTGAGCTATTTCACAAGGCTGCACAAATCAAGAGCATTATGAAGACTGCTAAGTTATATTACCATGTCAATACAAGAAGAACGGTCTTAGCTTCATTGTAACCCTGTTGTTGTAAGGACACGAGAAAAGCAAGCTTTGTAGGAAGAGTTACTGCACCTTTTATGTTATTGGCTAACATATTTGGAGAAAAAGCGCCAAGTTTTTGGGTGCACAATTTCATATAAGGTGTGAAAAACAAACCGCAGACCCCAAGCTAAATGCTGGAAAGAGGTTCAACCAAATTCATATGTTAACCAGTCCACCTGAGAGAAAAGCATAGGCTGGAACTTCAGAAGAGAGAGCAAATGTTAGCAAGGTCATAGGTAAAGTTCATTAGTTCTTGTGGACCAGAAAAAAATGCCAAGTAGCAAGTACCTGTGTGTTGGGGTTGATGTAGCTTGAGAGTTAGCATGACTAGGCCGCTTAAGCAAAACAGTTAGCATAACTGAACAGGCCGCTGGAAAGGACAGCTAAGAATAGCCATTGAGAAAGTTCTGATAGTGCACATGATGTGGGTTAGCAAAAACA
>Ga0065711_1026906_pt1 | contig 57336 bp, 31 predicted proteins | sample Hoacrofraction12_FD_59098 | JGI IMG/M metagenome (GOLD analysis project Ga0065711, IMG submission 59098) | Hoatzin crop microbial communities from Cojedes, Venezuela - Epithelial fraction 12 v2 (version 2) | ecosystem: Host-associated > Birds > Digestive system > Esophagus > Crop | place...
GCTTTTTTTATCAGTGCTGTTCTGACTTCTAAACCTTCTGGAGATGCTGTAATTGGGTACTTTGAGTGACTTGGCTTCTTTTGTAGCACAAGTTAAGTTTTGAGACTAGGCTTTGGAAATAAAATAAAATAATGTAAAACAAAAGAAAGTAAAATAAAAGAAAGTATTGAAGTAAAGTATAAGAAATCAAATTAAAAAAAAGTAAGTATCAATAGTTAGGAGAAAAGAAATTAAGTTCCTAATAAAAAATTTCTACCATTATTCCTTGCAGTGATCTAGGACAGCTGATGAAAATTGACACTGTAAGTTACATGAATGTTATAAATGTGTAAAGAATCCTTTATAAATTCAGCTCTGTTTGCTATGATACACTTCCCAAATTAGGATACTGTGGAGCAGATTGTGAAATGATGATTTACATGACTTGAGGATTTTGCTTTGATTAAACACAATAGCACTTCCTTTGGTTCCCTTTAAAATGTACTTTTTTAAAAGGTATTTCAATGTATGTATAAATGTATTTAAAATACAGGTTATTTCAACAAAAGAAAGTATCGGACAACAAGTGCATTATGGACGCTGTCAAAACTACAGCTAAACATCTTTAGAATTGCAGCATTCTAAAAATGGAAATAAATGTTAAAATTACAGCTAAGAAAATTATTCAATATACCACTTTTTCTGGCAGGAAGGTGAAAACATGGAGTTTTGTTGGCTCGTTCTTCCTTTTGCAAAGAATTTAGTGTTGAGCTTTTACCTAGCTACATGATATACTGCAGTGAAATGCACAGAAATTCAGGATTAGATATGAGTTGTAACGTCGAGTAAATTTTGCGTTGAGAAATTTAGAGCATGCCAAACGGCTAGCTACATGGACAAAAGACTAACATGAATAGATTAGAGAATTATTAGCCTCTAATAATAGATGATATACTATATATCAAGTAATGACTACTTACTGTCCTGCATTTATGTTACACGATGTCCTTTTTAATTACCTACCCTGCCGCCACAGAGGCCAGCAGCTGGTGCAAGAAACACTGCAAAGCTCATGCCTTCTTCCCTCGTAAAATGGAAATATACTTCCAGTCTGTGCCCTTGCAGTTGTTCAACATGGGTTTCCCAGGAAAAAAGCATCCAAACCATGTCTCTCTTGGACAGTAGTTTTTAAGTGAGATTATCTTACTGAGATCTTTTTTCAATATGCTTTGAGCTGGTAGAGAGCAAAACTCCACCAATTGACCCCAACTGTGGCTTTTCCCTTCAGATTTTAATTCCTTCTGCTGCTTGTCTAGGTGAGGAGCAGATAAAAATAGATTGTTAGATGAGGCTGTTGCTTTTAATTATATTCATAATGAGCATTCGCCATCCTTAATTCAATAGTGCAGTATAAGGGGGACAGGGCAGGCTTTTTTAACCTCATTTCCTAAGGAAATGAGGCATATAGCATCCCCCCACCCACCCACCTGGACCCAGTCCTCTCCTAACAAGGTGTGGGCGCCTAACAAGTGGGTTTGAAAGGGGAAAGACAGCTCAAACAATACAAAGTCCTCATGAGAATCAAAGTAAGTGCAAGAAAAAGCTCTACGCTGGTGTCTGTGCCAGGGACCAGGTAAATGCAATCTTTATCCATGCTGATGGCAGCCCACGGCCGGTCACATCCTTCTGCCGGCTGGGGAAGAGCAGGACTGGAGGAGTCGGGCTTCAGGCTTGCTGCTGGAGCTGGGCTTTAGGACAGGCAGCACAGGACACAACCAGAGGAAATCACTTCTCCTGCTTCACAATTTGTTTTCTGTTAGGAACATAAATTCTGTGAACCTCATTTTGCACTAATTCTCCCCAGCGTAATGTCAATGCAGGCAGCCTCCTCATTTTAGTGAGATCAGGGCAGAATGAGGAGCTGGCTTGCTTTCTGGCAGCAGGACAAAGGTCAGCTGAAAGTTTGCTGCCGTGCTTTCGGACCTGCTGCGTTGCAGGGGACCTTTCCCCTGCTGTGCCCCAAAAAGAGCAGTTCTCCTCCCTACTCCCCTCCCTCCGTCTGGTCCCACACCTACCGCTCTCAGAACTGGCAGCGCATTAATAAAAAAATGTAAGTTTTATGGGACAAAGTAAATAAGGCAATTCATATATCATTCCTAAGACACACAGAAAGGAGGCAGAGAAAAATAACTATCCAATATTTTATATGAGGATATTTCCATGAGTCAGCTCATTTTCAAGTTTCTGGGCTTCCAGCTGCAAGCTCTGCTGTGTTGGCTTATCTGCTACTCGAGGCCTGGCATGTGCCAGAAGTAGCTTATAATTGGCTGTGTTTCTCCTTTGTAAAAGGTAATAATAGAGCCTTTATCAGCAGAGAATGGCTAAAAATGTGGATGTCTTTAATTTCATCACAACTCGTCATTTTTTTCAGGCCTAATATTACACGAATAGATCTAAGAGCTTCTTGTTCTGGTTGCGGAGCTGACAGCAGAGGGGATGATTTTTGTAGGTGGGATATTGAACTGCCCTTCAAACAGTCCCCAAGCGGTGGCTGTAGAGCTGAATTTATCCTTTAACCCTTATGGCATGGGTTTCATTAACCCCTAGGCTTATAGAAAGTTGCAGTTGTTGCTGCTCAGCTTGGCTGAGAGGCTGATGCGTTTCTTGTGGCAGCCCTGGTGTTTATTATAGGGCAAAAATGCAACGTATTTTCAATGTATTTTAATTCATTTGAGGTTTTCAGTGAACTCACCTCAGCCTTCTACACTGCTCTTGAGATTGCTTCCTGTGGATTTCAAAATGACTAAATTAACTGAAAAAAAAGCTCAGCTCATTTGGTATGTTTTCTGAATATAACTACTCAAGCTTTATAGAAAATGAATGTTAAAGTTGTACGTGGTAGAAGAATTTGGTTGTTCCCAGGCATAGGAAGAATGCTACAAGATTTATTTGGCCAGTCACAACTCGAATTTTGAATAAGTTCTGTCATGCTGTTAAAAAAATATATGGAAATACATCACTTGGTGCGTTGAAATCACAAATATGTTTAACGGGAACCGCAATCTGCTCATGGATGTCCTGCAAATAGAAAAGATTTCACATGTGTTTAATATATTCCTTTTGGGGAATTAATTGTCCACCAGCACTCACAAGCGTGGGGGATGGAGGAGTGGAATGGGAGCAATTTGCAGTTCTTAGTGGGAATTAGTGGCATGACTGTATTATAACAATCATAATTAAGCTTTGTATTTGAACAGTGCCTTTCTTTGGGGAATCTCAAGGCACTCTGTCAAGTTTATGGGGAAATCCTGGGGAAATAAGTGATTTCCCTACAGATCTACAAAAATTCAGTGGCAGAGCTGCGAGTAGACCCTGCGTCTCCCAGCTCCTGGACACTGGCTCTAGCTCATGGCAGGAGCTGCCTCATCCCTCCATGACAGCCTGGGCAGCATGTGGGGGCTCTGAGCTTGCCAGTGCCATGTAGAGCATCCCTGTGGGTGTTCTTGGCCACAGTAGGGACAGGCAGCACACAACAGAAGGCCTTTCAGCAGCAGCCTGAGCTTAAATGAGCTGAAAATAACAGTGGCAAAATGCACTTCGTCATCGTGGAACCTTAGAGAAGTCCTGACTCCTCCAAGCCTCAGTTTACCTGTATGGCGGCACTGCAGGAAGGCTTGTGGAGATGGATTTTTTTTATGGCGAAGAGAATGAAAAATTGGGGAATCTTATTTAGGGGTGTAGTGTATTCGCCATTGTTTGAAGTTTTTCATCGAGGCTGAAGTCCTTACCAGAAAAATGTGTGCTACCTATCTCAAAATTTAGGGTTTGTGCAAGTAATACATGGGGAAATTATTTATTTGTCATGGAGGAACTGATGAGATGATTGCAGGGGTCAGTTCTGTTTAAAATGCCCAGTGTTAAAAAATCTGTGCCATGTAATGGTCCTAATATGCTTTGAGATCTTCAGAGGCAAGGTCCCTCTGGACTCAACAGGATGAATTAGCCTCCTTGAGCAAGATGATTTGAAATTTGTGCAACAAGACAAGGAACATATTACATTATTGGTTGGTTTGTTCCCTTGGCCAATTTCACCAGTTTGTGCAGCCTGGTGAAAAACTGAACAAATTCGCTTGACTCCATGGACAGAGCAGAGCTGACAGAAAGTTTTTCGTCGAAGTGCCTGCAGAGGATGACAAAGTGTTTAAAAGACAACTGGACTTATATTATTGAGCACATTTAAAGTAAGCAGTAAAACCTTAAGCGTTGATTTGGTGTTTTACTGGAACCAATAGAGAGATTTAAAAATAGTGGTTACATGCTGAAAAGCACAGCTCCGGTGAAAGTTCCCGTATTTGCACTGAATAAATCCTCTCCCTCCTGGGAGCAAGCTGGATGTGGAGGGGAACAGAGTTATTGGCCTCTGTTGTTAGGTCCAGGCTGTGTGCTTGGCTTGATGCTAGGCAAAAGGATGGTTTTGAGTGCGTGTGAAGGAGCCTGTCAAGAAGCAATGTGCAATGCTCCTCTGAATGGGAGTTGTTGCTGAGGTGCAGAGAAATCCCCCCCTCTCTGCCCGAGGACCAGGGTCCCGGCGGTGGTATGGTGAGGGGCTTTACTCTCCCACGGTGCTGCTGGCATCTCCGCAAGCCTTGGGATGGAGGACCAAGGGTATCCCACCAGAACTGAGACAGCTGGCAATCCTCATGCTTGTGCAGACTGTGTGAAATGCACACCATTCCCCAGAGTTTACAGGCACAGTTACAAATGAAGCAAAGATGGCAGGAATGACATTCCCTTGCTAAATATAGTGTGGTCCCATCTGTATGTTTGATGTTATGTCACCAACTCCAGCCTGCTTTTTTCTAGCAGGGAAATACTGCTGCAGGTCGAAGCTCAGCACAAAAAGCTCCAGACCTCTAGTAATGTTATAGTTACTTGTTTAACGTGGGTGAAACAGCCACTACTCTATTTTTAAGGGCTATCAGTTGGAAAGCTGAGACCATATTGTCTAAGGTGCTTTTTGGGTAACTCGGCAGCCCATATTTAAAAAGCACTTGAATTTGGATAAGCACAACAGAGTACAGTGGCTGCACATCTCATTGAACCCCGCTGGCTCTGTCAGTGACTTCTTTATGGCAGTAATGCCGTAAGCCCGGATCCATCCTTCCTGCATGGAGAAAGTGGAGCACCCATCTCCCTGGCCATCATTGCTCCTGTTGTCCACAGAACTTTTGAGGGAGTGGATAGTCTGGGAAGAGTTTGGGCTGTAGAACATGTGCATCACCCTCCAGCAATTCCCCCAAAAGATATGAGGACAGAAAGCACCCTTCTGGATCACCCCATGGGATGTTTCCATTCCATCCTCTTGAGGTTCTCGCGAGTAATCCTCGGAGCTCAGATACAGTCCTGGAGTCCACATCCCTGTTTCTGCTGGTGGTGTTTCCTAGCTCCTTCTTATAAAATCAGGAGATATGGTTGTGATTTCAGATCTTAAGTTTGCTCATGTAAGGTGCCTTGAGTCCCTCCAGAGGAGCCCATGGGGTGCTTTGTTCTTGCACATCCTGCTTGTGAGTTATATTGGTGAGCCTCGTGCTAAACCATACAGGAATGAGATTTTTAATTATGGTAGACATGGGAGCCTCCAAATTTCAGGTGATTAGAGAGTTCTCACAACTTTTACATTTATTATAAAGTCCAATTAACATATTTCTTACTCTGGTGTCTGTATTGCCCTGTTCAGTGTAGGAAATCCAAAAATAAGAGCGCTTTGCTAGAACTTGAAAGCAATGAAGTGAAAATAGACCAGAAACAGAAGTAAAAATGGGTGTTCCTGATTTAATCCACTGTTTTGGCTAACAATAATGAACAAAACATGGGCAAAACGAGGAAATGCTATAATTAATGACAAGAAAACGAAAATCTGAAAACCATGTGCCTTACTGGTTGTAACAGAGGTAAAAGCAATTTTTAAAAAAATGAGTGACCTAAGGTTTTAAGCCATCCCAAGTGCAGGCTCATATGAGGAGGAGCAGAAGCACCATACAAAGATGCATCTCTTAGAACTTGGACCCATCTTGCACCTGGACCCGTCCCCTAAGCTGAAAGCCCTTCTGTGCCTGGTGGCGTGCTGATGCCTCACAAGGGTGCTCAGGGGATCTCGTGTGGCAGGAGGAGAAGCAGTCATTGAACCATTTTATGGGTGAGAAGCTGAAACATGAAGGCCGCCGTGTCTCTTAAAGTCAAGGAGAATCTGTACCAGCAGAAATAGGCTTTGGTTTCTTGTCATGCAGGAAGCCGTTGGTGGAGTAGGAATTTAACAAGTTCACAACTTAACAGGTCCCAGCCTAGTGTCTGGACTACCAGAATAGATTTTTTTCTCAAATACCCCCAATCACTCAATGCTTTTGTCAGATTTCTGTCTCTCTGTACCCGATGTCAGCCTCAGCTTAACAATGAAGATAGTCCCAGAAAACTTCTCACAAATAAGCAACCTATGCTTCCTGTTATGAAATCAACCTTCTATTGTCTTGTATATTAATTCTGTTCTTTTGGGGCACTGTAGAGGTTAAATCTTCTCTGCCTGGCATGGTAATTTTCATTGCTTTCATTTTTTGGGAACTTTCTCTAAGTTTCTGAAAGGCTTAGTGCAGGCGAGGAAGGCTCCACCTCTTTCTTGGCCCTGTAACCCATGAGCAGTTCAGCTGAGGCTAGGGGATTTGTGTATAAAGATTTGGAAAAGTTGTGAGTATAAATAGAAAGGAATTTGAGATGTTTTTCCTCTCTGTAATTCAACACTCAATAGCTTCCCCTTCCACCCTGCACATAAGGTGCTGTACCAAAACCATGGAAAGAATTTGTGGACCTTCATATCAAGGAAGTTCATAAGCTAGCAGGCTTTTCTCTTGATTGCTCTTTTTTAAAAATGTGATAATATCATCTTCCCTGGGGAAGACCATGGCCAGAGGAACTCACAGATTGTCACCAGATCCTCTCACCAGGAACATTTACCCAGGGCAGGAGCAGTCAGGACAGCCCTCTGACCTCCTTTCACACACAGGGCAGAAAGGGCAGGAGCCTGGCATGAATGTTCAACCTGGGCGTTTTCCTTTCTTTTTTCTTTCTCTTCCCAGCAGCAGTTACTGATGAGAAAACATGTTCATCCTGCTCTAAGCTCCAACCTCAACCTTCCTTTGCCTTCCACATTTTGTGGGTGTACAGAGCCATGGCATCACATTGCAGCATGTCTTGGCCCGAGCTCAGCAACAATGTGCCCATCGGCCTGGGCTCAAGCCCCCGGACAGGCATCCTGAGCTCAGAGTTTGCCATTGCAGCCGGCAGCACCACCTGGAGCTGGGGAGCCCCCAGTCCGGGCAGCTCGGTAGTGACAGGCTTGCTCTGAAGTGCCCCTCAGGTTCCTTTCATCTCCATAGTCATCTTTGCCTTCTTTTAACTTCTCCTGTGCTTTAAACCCTGCGCACAAGTACAGTAGAAGCCTTAAGTCTCATTTATTCTAACAGAAATGTCAGTTCTTAGCAGTATCAGTGCGAACTCTCCGTAGCCCCTGTGATTTCAGCACAGTGATGGGTCTCACGTCTGCCCTTCATCCCCAGAGCCTGATTTAAACCCCCTCGTGCAACTTCGCAGTGACTCGGGCACAGACGAAGGGCGATCACAGCGTATGTTTGTGTACATTCATTGCCAGGCGTTTGGTGTATGGTTTCATTTTTGAGTCTTGACTTCATTTTGCACTGTGATATCTGGGCATCCAGATTTACAAATCAGGCCCTGGCAATATTGTTTAAACAACCCTCAACGCTTTCGGTAAAAACCTGAGTAAGTATTTATTATATTTAGAGGCAATTCTGCTTATTGTCTCTTCATACCAGTAAGCTTTTCACTGACCTAGATTTTGCTATGCCATTTTCCATTTGCTGTCCCACGTTACATTTGCATGGAAGCAAAGTCTTTTGTCTTTTAGTGTTCTCTTGCACTTGCTATTTCATCCACCAGCCAAAATCACACTTGCTGGCCTGTGAAGGTGCGATCAGCTTCGCTGGAAATGTTCGTATCCTTGAGGATCCTGGCTTCAGACTAGAAGTAAAAAGCTATTGTAGGTGAATCCTTGGGCTGAGCAGACCTGGAGGACCAGCCAGCAGCAGAAGAGCATGCAAAGGGAAAAGGTTTATGCGTTTGCAGGCAGTAGGAGTTTACAGCAAGAAAAGAAATGTGGGACAGAGTCAGAAACTGGCTTCCTTTCCGTTGAAGGGAGTAGTCCTCTCCCTGGATGTACATTACAACCGTCACTAAAGATACGAAACTACATCTTGGTTTTATTTCTGCGCTCAGTTTTAACATGTCATTAAAGAGATACCTGTATTGATAGGAAGAGTTGTAATGCTTTTGGGGAATGGTTATTATCGTATTACATGATGATGGTGTTTATTGCGGTAGTGCCTTAGGGCCAAATTTATAAACATTGTGGATGGATTACATGGGTGTTATGCTGCACACAAGCATTTTGCTGTGTGTTCATGTTGAAATCCTGTGAACTGGACAATGTAAACAAATTAACATTATCAGGGAAAACCTGTTTTTTAAGTCAACTTTCCCTGCAGACTCCACTTGCCCAAAGGACACTTACCATAGCTTTCACATCTCCTGTATCCCTACTGTGTTCCAAAATGTTTTTACTAGCACATGTTAACCAAAACCTCTTCCTTTTTGGAAAAAAAAGCAGGAGTGTTTAAAAATGCATTTGATCCGACCAGCTAGCGTATTTTTAAACACGACTGTGTTATGTTTAACAGCATGTTAGCATATGTCAATTAACTTGTTTCCGCAGAGTGCTGACAGAAGTGCCCCCGCCGCCGCCAGCCCCGCGGGGCCCCGGAGCTCGGCCGAGTCAGCAGAAGGGAGCGTGTGCTCACACTTCCGGCCCGCCGGAATTCGGCACCAACTTTTCACGGGCAGCATTAGGATGCTGGGCTTTACGCTGAAGAGGTGGATGTGAAGGCATGCCTCCTTCTGCTGGCTGTGGTTTGGAGGTAATCACCCACGGCGGGTGGGACCCGCTGGGGTTGATCTGTCAGCACCCCAGACCGTGTCTCCTCTGAGCGCACACGCAGGCTGAGAGGCTTTCACTGCACGCAACGCCCTTCCAGACAGAATAAATAGAGACTTTTTCTCACACTGTCATGAGATCGCACTCCTTCCCCGTTCCAGATACAGATGAGATAGAGGAGACAAGACGCACATGCACATAGCCCTGAAATCACAACCCTGCCCAGCCTGGGTGGTGAGGGTGGCTGTGCGTGGCTGGTGTACTTTGTGTGCTAAGTCATGTCTGTGGCCGTGCAGGCTGCTCACCTCTCCTGATTCAGTCCACACTGGCCAGTGCAGAGGGAACATTTTAATCTGTTGTAGGCGGCAGCAGTGAGTTTTTTGTCTGGGAGGCTGGCACAGGCTGCTGGACAAAGCTCTGGAAGTGTGTGAACTAACCAATCTTTTCCTGGCAGGATCTTCTGCATCCTGGTCATGAAATTATGTGTGATGAGCGGTAAGCGGAGTGGGAAGCGCACAGGTGGGGTCTCAGCAGCAGTGTGCTGCAGGAATGCACACTGCTTTCCCACGAGGATGTGCAAGTGCCCATCCATGCGTGGTGGCTGCAGAAGCCCAGGCGGGTGTTTGGCAGGGGCTCATCTCTTACTGCACACATGGAGGGTGTGGGAAGGGTAAGTGTGTGGACATGCAAAAGGCAGAGGAGGTGGCTCAGATGGGAGGGAGGTGGAAAGGTTTTTGCTGGTAGTGCAGGAGCAAGGCTGTTGTGTTTTATTGGTGAACACTGAGGAGGAGGTGCTGGAGGGATGGGAAGCTGGGTATCTTCTGGGAAGTCATGCTGGTGGGGCGACCAAAAGAGTCTTCTGGGCATTTACCCTGGGACTTCCTGCTGCAGTGGTTCACGTAGCCACCCCCAGACTAGTCCTGGAAGGACTGGTGTCCCTTGTCCTGCTGCTTTTCCCAGGGAGGCTGCATCCCTGTGCCCTGCCGCTGCAGGATGTGTCGGACACCCTGTCCCAGGCAGACCCTGTACGTGGGAGCAGCCCCCAGGCAGACAGACCCAGCTTTGCTCCTGTTCATCAGCTGGGGAATCTGGGCAATCTTTCTTTTTCAGTTCATGATTGGTAAATGTGTGAATGATTCCCATGTGTTCTGGTGCAGTGTTAGCAGGATTGGTAGAAATACGTAGCATAGACAGTGTCCAAAAATAGGTCCCTTGTCCTGCCAACATCTTGCGCATGTCCTTAACTTTCCTACCCTCAGAAGGAACTCCTGGCACCCCACAGGACAGGAGAGATTTTCCATTCACTTCAGTGGGTGCGGGATTTCATTCTGCGTTATAGACCAATGGATTTTAAAGGGGCTGTCCACTGGGCACACACAAGCTCTTTGCAGGGTTGAAGCACTTTATATTTTTAGCATTGACACAATGAGCATGAGGGAAAAGCATATGTTTTTCCCCTGCTCAGACTGCATGGTCAGATGTGGTGCTCTGCCTATAGCTGCTCAGGGTCAAGTTGTTACTGGCCCTGGACCATTTCTTTTGGGCGCTGCACCTTCCTGCCGTGCAGCTTGGCTGCTGTAATTGGTTTTGTGAAGCAGACCCACGCCGGCTGAAACATGTGTTTGGAAGTGGGGTTTTATAAATAGACCATATGGACAAAGGGTGTCTGCTCCGGAGCGTTTACAGGGCCGGGGAGAGGAGCTTGGGGCAGGGGAGGGAGCCCAACAGCTCCTGGTGAATTGGCGCAGCCCTCTTTGCAACACAGCGACCGCGGTGCCGGCAGAGCTGGCCGCGAGCCCTCAGCAAAGGGGAGAACGGAGAGGCCACGACCTGGGGTGTGGGTGCTCGGCTATTTTCTCCCTGTGAGACTGGCTCCCAGACCTTTGCTCATGCAAACCCTGACAGATCCCATCTAAACGAGCAGTTGGAAATGAGGTGCTCCCTCCCTGGTTTGGGCAGGGGCTGAATTTCACCTGCTGGGCTCAGACAGTAGGCTTTGCTGCTGAATGTAATTAAGAGCATCAGAACCTGGCGCTGTGGGATCTAGCCCATCCCTGCTAGTCAGGGTGATTGACATTGGATCCTTTGATTTCTCCAGAGGTGCCGTATTATTTTAAACTTATTAGTAATTACAGGTGTATTAATCTCTGAATAGTATTAGCAGTATTTCAAAATATTAAAATTTTATCCTATCTGACCCACTGGGGAAAAAAAAGTAGGTTTGGATGAACTGAACAACTTCATAGACAGTGTGCTTTATAACCAGGTGGATTTTCCCTAGTTAGTTCAATTTCTATCTAATATTGGTGGAAGATTAAAGATACTGAATCAATGGCTGTAAAAGCTCACATTAAAAATTTGCTGCAAATGAGAGAAGAGGAAAATTTCATTAGAGGCATAAATTATAGCAACTGGAATGCACGCAAGTTACTTTTAGTATTCTACTGACAGTCACCCTTGAAAGTCTTTTTTTTTTCCAAAATGTTTTCTTTTCTCAGATGGAAAAAAAAATGAATAAAAATGACCTCTAATATTTTGAAATATAGAACTAATTGCAGTAGGGAGTGATCCTGATCCCACTGAAGTCAACTGCGGCATTCTTTATGACATTGTAGGATAGTGCCTCTATTAAGAAATAATAAGGAAATGAGATACTTTAAAGAGAGGGGATTAAAATGAACTGGCTCTGTTGGTCTCTTTTGTAAAAATACCTTAGAGCCACTTTTATCAAGTCAAAAGGTTCATTGAAAAGAGAGAAATTAAAAGATGCCGCTTGTAGAGCCTGGCAAAACATGAAGTTCGCAATAAATATCTCTCCAATCCAATTATAACATTCAAATCAAGGAGAAAAAAAATTATTAAATATAATGAAAGCTTTATTTCTACTGAAAAAGTCTACTTGGAGGTGTCCAGACCTAAGGGAATTTCTAAGTCAGCATTATAGTGGGGAAAAAAATGTAATGTAAATGAGTGAAATAATCAAGTATTTCTGGTGGAAATAAGTGCAGTTGTTTGATGTAATTTTGACACAAAGCATAATTTCAGCATCAACACTGAAGTTTAAAGGATCAGTGTGTCTGCATGAGCTTTCTATACAGAAAAGCCGTTCAATGGGAAAATCTAAATCAGACTTCGGTATGCACACTGGGCCCCTCTGCAATAGAAAGCTTTATATTATACTAGTTGCACATAGAAAAATAGAGATGACCCTTTCTCAGTAGTTTCTAGGCGTCCTTTCCACTTGAAAATCCAGCATGATTATGGCATATAAATCACAAGGAATGCAATGTGTGAAAGTTTTCATGCTCACAAAATCAAACTTTGTTTTATGCCTCTAACACCAGTTCAGCCATTTAAAGATGCACACTATTTTCAACAGTGAATTGCACTGGGCTCATGTCACCATGCCGATTGCAGATGTAATTTTTAGTATCACGGGGCTGTATTCCAAACAAAACAATCAAAGAAGGGCATGTCTTTGGCGTTTTACTCAATCTTGTAGCCTGTATGAAATACATTTGTAATTTTGGGTTCATTTCCAAATGGAGGCAGATTCACACACCCTCACAGCCAAACTCAGCACAAGAACCAACAATTAAATGAAGCCTGAGATCCAGTCCGAAGGAGGCACATACTCCATTAAATTTTAAATAGCTTAATTAATAGTTTCAGTTAAAGCAAAGAAGTAAAAATGGGTCAAACTGTGTAAACATTGGTTAGAAAAACACACTGTCCAGCCAAAGCATTGTAGAAGTGCTTTTGAGAAGAATGGCCTTTAAATTTAATTTAAACATGGTTTTCTAACTTTGGTAAAAGCCCAGTTCAGACAAGACCCAAGCCACTTTTTATGCCATGAAGAATTATCGAGGTATGCCGAGAGTTTATTTAGACTTTGCTTGTTCTGAGGCCGTGTTTCACTCTGCAGTCATCATTTTCTCCTTGCTGTCAGCATGTTGTTGCCTCTCGGCAGCTCAGAATTCACCGAGAGCCTCAGTGTGTTTTGAAGCTGAGTTTAATCGCCAATGGGACCTGTACGAATGCTACAAAACATTGTTCACAAATATTTACCGGAATTTTGAAATGAATTGGGGTAGACTCTACTATTGCACTCTTAGTGTTTGCTTTCTGCAAACATTCAGGTTCAAGTTCTTATTGACATGGCTGTGATGGATGGGGTCCCTTACATAAGTCCCAAGGCCAGGAGAGTGCTGTTGTGCCGGAGCAATCGGGGAGCAGAAGCAATACCATGTGACTTCCTCAAATCATGGGAAGAAACACTTGCTAATTTGTTGGTTGTGCCTGAATTCCCAAGGGGAAAAATGATAAAACTCAGAAAATTTCTCTCTCCGTTCCGGAGAATGTCTGCATACAGAGAAAGGGACTTTCTTCACTCAGAAAATCTTTTTTGCAAGATTTTCCTTTGGTTCTTCAGTCTCAGCTTAAATGAAACAAGGGTATGAAAATTTGAAAGTGATGCAGAATGTTGTTTTTAAGAATTCCTTTATTTATTATGCAGTAGCATTTACTCTCTCTATATATATGTTTGTAGTCTGAAGTTTCTGCTTCATTGAGAACAGTGAGTTCTTTGCAGATTTGCTGATCTACAGTTAACTTCCAGCATCTTAACTTTTTGGTTAGAAGAACTGAAAGGGTTTCCATTTGTTTGGTTTTTTTTTGTTTGCTTTAATCTGATTAAGTAAATACAAAGTGAAAGGTAGAAGAATGAAGAAAAATTACAGGTGATAAATGCCAAGAGTGGCTCAGGTTTGGCATGACAGTGCATTGCTTTAGGAAGCTGTCCCTGACATCCCCTTCATAGGACCTTTTGCTGGTATGATAACCTTTGGGAGTTTAATCCTAAATTTTGGCCAAATTGTATCACATGAGAATGTTCCCCAAATTCTCCTGTGGCATCTCGATGTGTGCAAAGCAAGTCATGCAGCATGTGTTGGCAACGTCTGAAGGTGTCATTGCTCTACGCCAGCCATCCCCTTGGGAGCGTGAAGTCAGGTTTTGGGAAGGAAAGTTGCTGTCGGTAGCTTTTTATAGAGTTCATGGTTGGCAGCTGAGACTGATCATTGTTTTGGCCTTCGTGATCTGAACACCTTTGCTTCCATTGTAGAGGACAACATATTCTATACAGTGGAACGAAAACCAGCTGGTTCTTCTCACCACCTGCAGACCATCTGCACAAGTACCGAAACTTATCAAAGATCTTCATAACAGAGGAGTTTTACTGATAATGTTCTAAATGCAAAACCACAATGGGAGACAACATCCCTTTCATGGGAAAAGAAGAAACATTTTGGTTGAAGAACAGCCCAGAAGATCTGGCCTTCTCCAGCTTGTCCATAAAGTTAAACATGTCAAAGTTTTCCTTGCTAGGCAAAGGAAAGATATAGGAGAGGATTTTATAAGTGGCAGTTGGGCAATTAATGTTAACCATCAATATCAGAATGGCTTAGATAGCATGATTAACTAGTAAGAGTTTTGAGCTGGCTGGTAATTTTAGATTAAATAGCCAGGCTGCCAGTGACTTGAATATTGATGAATATCCTGTGTTTTATTAATATGCATTCTCTATAAATTAGAGGCTTAGTACACAAAGAAGAAACCTAATGCTCTTGCTATTTTTCATTGCCACAGGTAGAGCTGAATAATTCATAGCAATTAATTTATTTCACTGATTTAGCCTTTTGGAGCAGGGAGGGAGGGGGAAGTTGAGCGCAAGTAGTCTGCAGGTATTTTTTTTCACGTTTATTTATTATAAAAAAATCACCAAACACATTTGAAGACTAATTCTTAGTTGTGGAGAATTTTGTGTATTCTGAAGTTGGAGAAATCAGGAGGAACTTGGGCAGAACTGCAAACAATCCACCAGTCATTAGAAGAACTCTAATGAATTTTAAATTGCAAAAAAGCACAGCTAATTGAAAATATAACCCAGTTAGGATCAGACTTTTGTTGATCTGTATTGATTGGTGCAATACGGGTTACACTGCATGTTTCTTCTCCTCATTTGATTGATTGTAATTCTTTCGGATCGAGATTTTCTTTACACATATATTTATGTGTGCAGAATTTACTATGCTTATTTAGTCCCTAATGCATTTGAAATGGAGTAGATGAAATGCTGCCCCTTTTGAGACCAAGGGGAGTTTTACCATTGACTTTGGAAGATCCAGGATTCCACCTACTGATGGAAACATTCTTGAAAACCCTTTTTGTACAAATAGAGCAGTACCAGGTGCAACAGAAATAACATTTTGTATTTGTGCGATGCTTCAGAGCATCCAAATACAGATTTATTTTTTGTTTTGTTTTTTGTTAGGCAGGGGGAGATGGTGCAGCTGTAAGTATGAGATGAAATGTTGCGGCAAAGATCATTTGCCGGTCCTGCAGCTCAGGGTGGCTGCAGCCCCATTTCCGTGTCACGCAGTCATATCCAGAGCAGATAATATCCAGAAACACATGAGGAGGAGGTGGCTATATGATTACTGCCTCTCCCTTTTACTGGTTCTTCCAACACGGTGCACAGCAAGGAGAGCTGCATAGCATGTAATAAATCATTGCCTTATTATGCTTATTCTGTAGATTTGTTTAGGGCGCCAACTCTAGTACCAGCTCCAGAGGAATATTTGCTCTTCCCAGAAATTCCTCTTGTATATCAACTTCTGTTTTGATTTGCAGAGGAAAAAAAACTCCATGTCTTATTTTTAACAGTTTCTTAGTGTACACAACAATTTACATTACAGAACTGCCTAAGAAAATAATTCAGGCAATGTCTGGAGATTATTTTAATTAGTACGAGGATGATTTTGTCAAGAGGAGACAAGAGGTTAAAGAAGGTGTTTTTGTGACTTGTCAACATGAAATATTAGGAAATGAAACACAAGGTCTTCCTCCCCTGCTTTCTTCCTTCCTCCCTTCCTGCCTTTTTTCTTTCCTTCTTCACTTCTTTCCTTCTTGTGTGCATACAAGCCGCTGATGCCTTACCTAACCAGATTATGTTGAATTGTTCTCAGTTGTAAAAGAAGCCTAAGTACCTCATTAAAAAATATTGTGAGGTCCTCATTCACTTTTTCCATATGTCTTTAGCCAGCCCTAGTCTACAGCTGGTGCAGGAGGGCACCAGTCTGATTGACAGAATAAGGATTTTTGACACTTGGTTTTCTTTTAAGCAGAAAAATCCTCTTAAGAAAAACTGTTCATTAGTTGGCCTAATTTACTAATGAGGAGTGGTATTCAGCATTTCTGATTTTGATAAAACAGTATTTCTTTAGCATTGCACTAAGCTGATGCTGGAATAACCTAGATTGCACCTGTGATGAATTTGAACGGCTTGAGCTGAGATTTTAGAGAGCAGGTTGGTACACTGCAGCACGGCTAGGTTTTGCTGCAGTGTGACAATGTGATCTAGGACCCAATCCAGACTCCTCAGAAATCAATGGAATTTCTACCCTTGACTTCAGTGGGCTTTGGATCCTGTTCCAGTTGTGCCAAAGTAGTAATGAAATGACTCCAACTTGGGGGGGAAGAATTTTCTGGCTTAACAGATTCAGTGTCTTGTATTTGTACTTTTGTTTATACGAGGGGTCCTGACTTCAAACTTGAATGATTTGCACACATGTCTTGCTTTGATCTTCCCTCCTAGTCACAGTTCCTTGAAATGCAAAAAGTCTCTGTTCTGTGACCACTAGTAGACATCCTAGCTGGACAATGAAATTTCATAGATGATTATTATGTGAAACTCTGTTATTGTAAGCTTGATCAAACTGTGGCCTGCCTTCATGCAAAAGCTCCCTCAGATTTCTGAACCTTTCCGCAAAGCTGGATATGTTCAAAGCCATAATGAAAAGCAAACCTAAGTCAGTTTTATGTAATTTGGAGTTTCATTATACATACTTCTACATCATTCTATCTCAGAGACCTGGATATAATTCCTATTTGATCTTAAACTCTTATAAAGGACCTAGGAATAGAAGATGTGCTGAGGTCAGGGCCAGAAAGACTTTTTTCAACACCCACTGCAACCCGAGTCCCCCATAAACATTTAGGACTCAGCGAGAATTGTACCCAACTCTTTTTGATGAAAGTACAGTGGTGACCTTCTAGGTTGATTAAAGAAGTGACATTGATTAACTTTGAAGGGAGCCATATCCACCCTTGTTTTGCCAAAAAGGCAGTGGCTGCAATGTGAAGCCTCAAGAATGGGGCATTGCTCCTCCAAGTACATGGAAGACATCCAAGGGTAACGGGATAATGCAGATAATGGGATAGGGTTTCTCCCCTCATCTCCCTCAAATACCATATAGCTAGATTTTAGCTACCCAGACTCAGGCCATAGAAGACTTTTCTGTGATAGCTATTTAAAAAATAAAATAGCTAAGGAAATGAGCTCTTTTTATAGGTTATGTAGGCTGTTTGGTGGTTGAGAATGTCAAAAAGGACTGGTGATGTTGACTCTGCAGGGACCATTAATGATGATGGGGGGATGATGCTGTGAGGACCAGCATAAATAGCGCAGTGAAAGGGGTGGTGTGGTGGGAGAAAGAACTTTATTCCTCTGTCAAACCCACCCCTGATGATTTTACACGCTCTTGCTTTGGGGTGTCCAGTTTGAGAGATGCTAAAATGGCACCATTTTCCAAAGATACGCATCTTAGCTATATCTGATCTCTTCAAGGCACCTCAGGTTAGCCCTGAGAAATATTGGCCTCCAAAATTACCACTTTTGAAAATCTAGGCCACTGAACCTGATATGAACTATCAGAAATCAGAAACAAGGGAGCATTTATGTTGGAGAATGCGTAGTGGCTTGAAAACTACAAATCAAAATAATTCACCCTTTTATGTGTAAATCTCCTTCTCTTTGATACAGAATTGAAAAGCTGTCTGGTTTCCTTGTAGTTTCCGTAAGCAAGCAGAGTGCAACTGCACCCTCTAGAATGCTATTTAAGCATTATTTAAAGTGCAGACCTGTTAAGGTCAAGCAAGCTCATCTGCGTGCTAAAACTGAACACACCAAATCTTATGCCTAAAACTAGCAAGCAAGGAGGTCTTGAGTTCCGTGGTTCCCTCCTGACAGGGGTATGGCGTGATGAATGGTGAAACACCAAAAGATCAAAGTGCTTTTTCAGGGATAACAACAAAATCAGAGACAGAAAGACACCAAGACCTGGTGCGGGTGTCTGCTGTTCCAGAGCAGGCTTTCTCAGATATGACACTGCCAGCCCATTGCAAGGACATGCATACAGGAGCTGCAAACTGGCCGTAACCAGCAAATTTAGATCCTGTGTGGTGCGTTTCGGAGCTGGTACAAAGCCTGAAGAGTCACTGCAAGAAGCCCACGTGGAAGAGATTACTGTAACTCACTGAATTTACCATGAGCATACTGAAAAGAAACTTTTCAATGCAGACGTGGAAAGACACTGTGACGTGTTTTGCTCATATTTGAAAGTCTCTTTCCTCTACCTGAGTGCTTTAATCCAGATCCCATTGAAGTCAATAGCTGTCTCGCCTTTCAGAAGGATTATGCCCCTAAATAGCTACTTTAGGAAGTGTACTTTGCTTGGTGATAACACAAAGCAGAGGGTGGATGATTAACACCAATTAGGATTATTTACGAGAACCTAGAAAACAATAGGTCCATAAATCATTGTCTTATCAATTGTAGTTCCTCCCGAGTAATTTAGTCATCATTGGGCCAACTGATGTTGGCTGAAGTTGGTGGAAATGCTGAAGGTATGATGTGACCTAGTAAAAAACCAGAGTGTTACAAAAGACTTTGGGTGGTTCTCATAATTTTTTATGTTATAAATCCCCTACAGTTTTTCCCCAGGTATATTTAGTGAATTTAAAGTGACTGACAGTAGCCTTGTTGCTCTTGGGCTACACTTCAGGTCTGCCTACGCTAGTGTCTCAGTTTGGAGCCTCGGGTGGTTTTTCAGTAGTCCCCTGGCTGTCTGCATTTGTTGAGCACTAGTCCAGCTGCAGAGCAGCTGCAGTGCACACAGATTCCTTCCAGGGAAGACCCAGTGGGGAGTTCTCTCCAAAAGAAAGCCAGGGCTTGGTGGGACATTCAGCTCTGATCCATGGGGTCAGCCATACCACCACAAAATCCTTCAGGGTGTCTGTAACCCTGGTGTGCAAGAGGAAGGCTGTCAAACTGCCCAGAGCTCCCATATGAGCCTGGAGTGCAGCTTGTGCTACAGAGAGGGTCAAATGCTTTATGTGACACCCTTTTTGCTGGTGACTGGCAGCTCTTGTGACTGCTGCTCATTTTTCTTCCACTAAGATTTCTCCTAGTCAGTTATCCTTTCTGTTTATTAACTTCCCCATCTTCTGTAGCTGTTCCTCCTTGCTGCTGTCCTTTTTTCTTCTACTTTTATCACTTTTTGTGATCCCATTTCCAATTTCCAACCTTAGTCTCCCAGAAGACCTGGAGTGGTGATGCCTGGATGCAGAGGAGATCACATTGCTTATAAATCTGCACCATGAGGAGGCAAAAGTTTCTTCAGCAGTAGGAGGTAAGCCAGGACTGCTGGTGGGTGTGAGGAACAGAGAGCAATGCCACACACATTCGAGAAGACGAAGGCGGCGTTCTTGAGGGTGGAGACTTTGAGGCAGGATCACGTTCCTGTACAGAAAGCTTGAAGAGATCTTCAGGTGGGAACACACCACCCAGCCAGCTGCTTGTTTGGTTTAGTCCATGGACCTCTGGGGTCTGCACACTAGAGACTGAAAACTCTCGACTTACCCTAAATTTCCTCTTTGTGGACTTCTGATGTAATAGGAATGGCACAAAGAATTAGATGTATCTGCTTTGCCATTAATTTTTCAGCCTGCTAACTTTCCCAGGACTGCTTTCTGCTCAAATTACTGGAACTTAATTACATGAAGCTTAATTTCAGTTGCTTAGCCAGCTTTAAAAACATATATTCAAATTTGAACCACAAGTGCAGAATTTTGGGATCCTCTTTGTCCTCTCACTTTGTGTTAGTTTAAAAGAAGAAACAGCGCCTGTGAATCTCTGTTCTATTACACCTGTTCCAAGTCAGTCTCACTTCTGGAGGGAATTCCCAGACTCTTGGGAGTTTAAGAGGGAACACAAACTACCCCTTATGTTATGGTTTGTGTTTTTGAAACTGTGCAAATGATAGATACTTGTTCCCTGCTTATGCATTTTCTTGTAAATAAAATGTATTGAGACCGGAGATGGACTCACACTGACTTTACACCAGATGAAATTTTGAGTTGATATTTTATGTAGAAGTGCTGTATTATTATCTGTACGTTTCTTGAGTAGATCTTGCAACATTCAATTGCAACAAAAAAGAAGAAGGGGAGAGAGAACTAACAGAGGGGTATGGAGGAGAGAGAAGGTAAAAGGACAGAGATGGGGAATGGTGGAGTTGGAAGATAGCACTGGCTGTCAAAGCATTATCTGAGCATTCCTATGATTAGGACTGATTATCTTTCTGACCTCATCATTTCATTATAATCTACTGCTTAGATGATAAGTAAGAAATGGCCTCCAAATTTTATTGCATTTTCTCACTTTCTTTAGAAGATTTTGCATCAGTTTTTTCCCCTCCATAAGATCTTATTTCTGTCAAGGCATGAAGAGTTTCTGCTGGGGTTGACTTGTTCTTCTGGTGTATCAGTGTTTTTATTTAGCTAGCAAGTGTTCCACAGCAACTCATTGAGTAACACTTCCATCTATCACATTGGGATGATCAAGAATACATTGCCGCTCATGTGCAAACACTGATGTATGTCTGGAGCTGGGCATCCACCTCCAACTCAGCAGATAAAAAACCCTCCAAAGAGCCAACAGAAGAGGGCTTTTTTTTAAACACCCCAACCCGCTCGTGGATTATCCTTAATGCATTGGCAGCATGCCCCTTCCTTCTACTGCAGGAATGCTAGTCTGGCTTTGCAGCCCTGTGTTTTTTTGTGTGTTACAGCATGCAGAATAAAATAAAGTGCAAAACTGATTCATAATAGTTCATGGCACTTTTTTCCTCTGCAACTCAGGATCACCTTATTTACCTCCAAAGAGGCAAGTGCAGTGAGCAGCACCTCTCTTTGGGGAGTAATCTTGCCTCGTCAGTGTGGCTGTGCAGCAGAGGGCCCCTTGCAGGGGCTGGCTGTTGTTTCTAGGAGCTCGCTGACATATCTTCAAGGGCTGAGGGTTCAGCTGCTTCTGCGTGAGAGAGGAGAGGAAATGACCTTCACCCAGCTGAGCAGGGAACAACAGGAAGCCCTCATGGTTCCCAGCTCCTACCGCTTCCCACCCCCCAGAATCCGGCACTCAGGGACCATTTTGATGAACTGTCCACGTTTTTGTCAGGGTTTAGCTGCTGAAAATATATTAGCAAAGTATGTTGATGATTCATGGCAAGATGGTGTATGCTGATTTAAGTGATGGACTAGTCATTCTGTAATGGATTTGAGAATTCCCAAACAGATTGTACTTAGTTTTATCAAGCAGGAAGCTGGCAGGCTGTGTTTTAATCAACTGATAGCATCGCTTGGCAATTGGCATCCAGCTAGTGAACAGAGTATTTCTCAAAGACCAGGTCAATAAGTTGCAAGCAGCAGCATCCACTCAGATCTTTCAGGTTTACCCCCTGTTTGTTCTCTTTGGCCTGTTTCTTTGCCAAATGAAACTTTCAGCTGGAAGTGCAGAAAGATGGAGCTGATCAGATGCTCTGCTGCAAGAGGCACCAATGTTGGAGGGGGGTGGATGAGTGTCCTGGCTGAATGGCAGAAGACATTTGCTCCATCCTCCAGGAAGCTATGTTGAAACAACCTCCTGGATACAGCACAAAATCCCGGAACCATGCAAATCCAAGGATTTGCTGCTGGCACAAGTTTTTGAGCACTCGCGTAAGTGCAGTAAATCTATAGCGTGGGACCACACCAGGTGAGACATCGCCTTTTCCCTTTGAGTCAGGATGTTTTGTGACCCGTTATCTACTTTATCACCAAAGACATACTCTATGCCAGTAGACACCAAGAATGGTTTTCTTTCCTGATGAAACTTATCAGCCTCTTCGTTGCTTCTGGTAAAGACCAGCTCCTGTTGAACATCTTCACAGCACAAACCCTGAAGAGCCATAGCTACCTTAAACAATTTCCTACTCGGGATTTATGTTCTGTCACAAGTATTGAGCTGTGCAGCCATCTACACGCATGTAGATGTACTCAAGCACAGAGTCAAACCTGGGGAGCTGATTTGTTGTGCCTAGCTCCTGTGTAGTAGTTACTCTGCTTAGCAACCCACCTCCAATATAAATACATCTGCTACTCTGAAGACCAGGCTTTGAAAAGCACCGGAAGGGATCACACCCTGTAGGGATTTTTTCCAATATTGCAGAGCTGTTAGGGCTTTCAGAGAGAAATTCTTCTCCTAGTTAAGCTTCTCATCCAGAGAGGTCAAGATTTCACCCCAGGCTGACAAAGATCTGGTGCAACTTGATGTGATGGGTCGTGAACCCACATTTAATAATGGGTCCTGTTTGAACTGCTCTTGAGCCATGCAGGCATGGAGGGAGACGGAGAGCAGCCACCCAGGCAGCTGGCTACAGGGAGTCATCCATGATGTCTTTGCACAGGGTTCCCTTGGCACCGCACTGGGGAATGGCTCACTGGGCTGCTAGCCAAACTGTATAATCCTGTTGGTTTAAAATGGGTCAAACATTTGGGGCCCTCAGAAGAGGCTGATGTTAGAAAGGATGAAAAATAACAATGCTCACAAAAAGTAATAAAAGTGAGAGTGAGGTATAAGGAACAGAGAGGAATGATTCATTGGAAAATTGTATTCTTGAAATTATGTTGCAAATCCTCCGCGAGGGAGGAGGTGTCAGTATATAAGGGCCAGATCCTGGTTTGTCCAGGTGAGTTGAAGGTATGAAGAAGATGAACAATCAACCCTGTAATTTAAGGGAAAATTTTAACTTCCATCTTTGATATTGTCTGCTGACCATTACATGAAAATCAGGGAAACCGAAAAAGATCCCTGTCACATCCTCCAGTGTCACATCCACTTGCGCACCTCACCAGACAGTGCCACCCGGTGCAAGAAATGAAGTTAAGGTTTCCAATGCCAGAACCACTAAAAGGACATGTAAAAGCAAAGCTGAAAAACGTCTTCTGTCTTCTCTCCCTGAACTGGAGAGCATACGATTTCCACAGGGTCATTTTCTGTGTAAACATTTCTGCTTATATGTTTTACAAATTAAAGTAAAAACATATCTTGCAAAAGTATCCAATAATTTAATTTTAAACCAAGAAAATTAATGTATCTGAACTTTATCACAGAGTATAAGTAAGTGGGAAAAATCCCCCAGCCAGATGCAAAGACCCTAATCTTGACTTTCCCACAAATGTTTCATATACTTGTGTTCATTTGTTATAATGTTTGCACACTTTTGTAAAAACCCTGCTGGTGGAATCATCTAATTTCTGACACCATCTCCAGGGACAGGGGGCCACATTACAGTATCTCACATTGTATGTCATTCAGGCAATACCACCCAAATCATAAAACCTATGGAAAGGGAATGGCACTTGAATAGCAGATTCCTCCTTCTTTTCCTTTTTCCGATCATTTTTTTCCCAGCAGGGTGTACTCCTCCTCATGCTATCTGACCCCATGCAGGCAGGCTGCTCTTCTCCATTCTGTAGAGAAACAGGCCGTGACATCTGTCTCTCTTTGCTCTACCTGACTGCCTCATCCCATCTCATGCTGCCCCACATACAGATTGTTTTTTTCCCCTCTGACTTTGTGCTCTTGTTATATCACCTCACCATCCCTATTTTGTGCCTATGGATGCTGCTGTGTGAACTGGTGAACTGGAGCACAGAACTGGTCTGGCTGACAAAGTACCTGAAAAAAGTCCAAGTTTCAGAGCAATCATTTCCCTGGTCTGAATTACTGCATTTCTGCCCCAAAATTCGTGTAAACACCAGATCAGGATGGGTAAAAAGAGACAGGACCTCTCCAACCAGCATCAGTGGTAACTCATGGGCCTGTTGCACTACCTTTTCAATTTCTTGCAGCAGTTTCAGGGATTTTGGTAAAGACCTCGAGGAAGGGTTATATGGTCTTAAAACATTTCATTGGTCCGTCTGTGTCCACCCAGTCATACAGGGCTTCAATTTTTAATATTCCTTCACTATTATCATGGAAACTTGCTGATTACTGTAGAAACTTGCTGGAAATTTGGTTGAGACACCAGTGTGAATGTAGCAAAGCACTTGCAGCTTGATGTGCAAAGCCATGGGGTCCATCCAGTGAAAATGGGTTTTCTAGGAAATAATCCTGTTGCTTTAGATATTATTTTAACATTCAAGTCTAAGGCCAAGACCTCAATCCCGGGTCATCCAGTTGACCACAAAGGCCATAATCAATTTTATTTTCTATGGTAAATCCATTCAAGATTACCACTCCCACTGCATATTTCTTCACGTAGGAACTGTGCATCAAACTCTCTGGTCTGATTAATGTCGTGTTATTGTGCTTACAAGTGTACTTACAGCACAACTTTGCAACAGGAAAATAATGCCGACCTTTTTAAACACTGAGGATAGCAGAAAAACAAAGGGATAACATCAGGACTAAACCAGTTCTGACAATTTCTCATTTCCATTTATTCAGAAAAAAATCATAATTGAGACTTAAAAAAGAAAGAAAGAAAAGCCCTCCGTGACTTTAAGTGTAAAATCCATTTTAGGAGCAGGAAGCTGTTATATGGTTAGAGCAGTTATTTTTATTGTCTGTCTGGGTATAGTTTTTAACTGCAGGCACAGAATAAATCAATAGTGTCATAAAGCTACTCTCACCCTCTGCCCTTTCTAAAGGGACATTGTTCAGTGTCTGCGCTGGATGTGACACAGACTACTGCTTTGATGCACAGAATTACACCTCGACTAATGTGCCAAGGGAGAGCTCAAAGTGCAACACATATTTACCTGTATCCCTTTGTCTGTATCATCTCAGAGTCACCAAATTAAAAGCAAAATAAAACAGACTCACATACAAAAATGCACAGAAGTTCCTCATCAGAAGAGGAGGGGTTATTCTGGTTATTCTCTTGCAAATGATGTTTTCAGTGAATTTGTCCGTAAATGTTCTCAGGTGACATATTTCCAAGACTATCCAAGAAGAGAAAGCTTGCAGTGATTCATAGGATAGTCCCCACAACTCAAACCTGACTGTAATCTGCTCCTTAATACAGCAAGGAAGGACGTAGCAGGATCCGACTGTAGGAAGCTGAAGCTAGATAAAATTGGCCTGGAATTGTGCCTTTTTAATAGCAAGAGTAGTTAACGGCTGGAACAGTTGGCTTAGGAATGCATCGGATTTAGCATTACTTTCAGTCTCTAAATCAAGAGTGAATGTCTTTCTAAAGATATGCAATAGCTTCAGCAGAAGTTATAGCTTTGATGCTGAAATGAGTGGGTGAAGTTCTTCAGCTGTGTTACATAGGAAAAAAAACCAGATGATTGTGATGGTCCTTTTCAGCCTTACTAATCTGTTAAATCCTGGTTTGGGGCCTTTCACACGTCAGGGTTTAAAGCAGCCTCTTAGGTTTTCCGGATGGTTTCTGCAAGCAATACATGTTCCAAAGCTGGGTCTGACAAACTCCATCTAAATGGGTGTCCAGAACTGACACACTTTATATATAAATCACTGCCTATGAATGCAGTTCCAGGTCCATTTCCCCGTGAAGCTGAGTTCACTTCATCCATTCTGTGCAGTGAGGGTTTTGCTTTGCAAAGTAGATATGTATCTGAGCTGAAATATGCACCGTGTGCTGCTGGATACCCCGGAACAGTCCCCCCTAGCATGGACCACGGAGAAGTAAACCTTTATGGATCAAATTCTTCAGAGATTTGTTGTCAGCAATGCACATTGTCAAGTTAATTCATCACTTCTCTCCTTACTTGTGCATTGCAACTTCCCCAGGTTGGCACTTCTGACAAAGGCATGAAAACTGTACTTGTGCTGCAAGTGGGAGGTGGAGACAGAGAAAATCTGTGCTCTGTCTGTGGGACTGCGTGCCGAGACAGCTCTATTTTCACATGTAGTCACAAGCTGATCGGTACCACCTCAGTATTTGTTTCGAGGATGGCTCTCAAGAAATGGAATTGGAGTTTGGATTCAGTAAGATTAAAGAAAGTAACCCAACAAATAATGCAAGCGGTTTCTGAAGGCAGCACCACTCACATGTAGCTTAGTGCTTGGCAGGCAGGGAGACTGCAGGAGTTTGCACGCGCCTTGGTGAGCGTGGAAGTTGTTGACTGTGAGTAACATTCAGCTGGGTAACCTAATCTTTGTTTTCCTTCTCTCTGCAAAATGCTTAGTGCTGGATTTTGATGTCTATAAATACTGATTTGGATTTCCCTTCCTTCCCTCCCCACACTCTGTTGAAAGTGAAGCCATCTCAGCCCAGCGCCGGCTGCTGACTCCTTCCCTTCGGCTCTTCCCCGGCCCCATGGTGCGTGAGCTGGGTTGTGTGTGGCCCCTTGGCTTCCCCTCAGGACACTGGCACTTGGGAATGAGAATAACAAATGTCGGGGAACAAATGAGACCCCAGCAGGAACAAAAAACAGTTTAGAAAAAAACTCCACACGAACTTCCCGGATTCTCAAACTTTTTCATAAATAGCCAGTGGCCGCCTGAATACCAGCAAGCAGCAACAATAATAATAAATTACAGTAAATATCATGCTGCCATAAGTGACAGGAAACTAAACCCACTGCTGTTCAGAAATGAATTGGAGAAAATATTTCTTAATCTTTTTTTGTATTATTCAACCAGCTGTAATGATTTATAATACTCCAAAGAAGTTGCTGTACAGAGTTGTTTCTTAATCATCCGTCTTAGCATCTTGCCATTATCCGCATGTGTCTGTGCTTTGGTGGGCACTCCAGCACTGCTTGGTGCAGTGGTTTCACTGTCAGCTGCCAGTGCCTCGGTGCACAGCGGCTGCACACGGGCTGGGGTCGAAGCCATTCACGCTCGCCCTGGAAATAAACTGATTTAATGCAAGGGACCTCAGAGCCTTTCTCCAGGACCCTGCTGCCTCTGGGGACAAATCTGCTATTAGGAGGAGGTGGTCTGAAATGGGGAAGCTGTGCTCAGCTGTTGTTGAGCGGGGGTCAGCCCCATAGCAGCACCTGGAAAGAAGGTGTTGTCCCAGAAACCATCTGGTTTGAGCCCATTCAGCTGTAAATAATCCACGTCCAGCAGACGAGGGGGGCTTTGGTGCTGGTGTGTGTTGGATGGATGCCCTGCAGACGAGTCTGTCCCCATGTGAGTCTGTGAGCACACTCATTACCAGCACAGGAAAATAAAATGGTGGGGGATAAATAAAACTGAGAACATGGTATCAATCGCTGCTGTCTTTGTCAACTTATTACCAAAGATTTATACGTGATGCAGTGAGGACTGCTCAGTGACACATTTTAATTTAATTAAATTTCCTGTTGGATTGATGTCTGATCAATCAATAATGTTAATGTTTTTGCAATTTAGAGATTAAACTTGGATGAGCGGATATTGAAATACTCTCACATCCAGCTGCCTGGGACTATCTTCTTCTGCTTCCATTTCTCAGTAAATCTGTTTTGGGCAAGGATGTATCCTGGGGCTTGCCATGTACCTACACCAAGCCTGAAAGCTTTGCCCCATCCTGGCAGAGGGCAAGGGAACCGTGCAGCAGGGTCGCTCCTCAGAAGCACAATTGCACGGAGCCAAGACCTGAGTTTGTGCAAAATCCATGTAGCTCTGTATTTTCTCTCTGATGTTCAGTATAGGAGAAAGTTTGAAGAATGGGGCATTGCTGGTGTGACATTTCCCTTTGCTACACTCTCCTTGTTCTGGAAATCAGCATTGTAGAGGTTGCACATGGGTGTTTGAATCTAATGACCACTGAGGCATCTGTGCTCCACGGGTCCTCTAGCCCCCTCTGGATCCCACTCACTCCTCTGACCACCGGAGCCTCTTGCAGCTATGAGTTCCCCAGTTTAAATACTGCTTTCTAAGCTGCCATCCAGGGGATGACAGTATCAGAGTGTGGAGCTGAATTTAACACTTCTTGAAGCTCCTTGCCTGCCAAATTTCTCACAGATGAGCTAATTGTGCTCCACCCTCATCAGGCTGTGAAGATAAAGAGATGCTGTAGCACGTCTGTAGAGCCTTTTTTTTTCCTCTTACTGCCTTGTTTCATTCAGTGCTTCAAATATTTTAGTCGTGAGGTCAGGAAAGGCTTTAGCTTATTCAGGGGAGTTATTCTATACTGACTTTTCTATGAGGCCTTGGGGTCTTACGCAGGTCTTTAAAGGCTTATGACTCAAGGAAAAAAAATAACCCACATTTTCAAACTTGTAAAAGTGTGAACCCAAATTTCATCAGAGTTGCAGCCATGGCCATGGTGTCAATAATTCAAACTAATTTGTCAGATCTTAACAACATCAAAACTTGAAGGATGAGAAATCCCAGCATGGCTCTGAGGTCTGCAGGCTCAGGCATCCCTCTCTGGTCTTCAGGTCTGTACCATATCTGGCTCTGTGCTATGTGGGGTACTTATATGCTTGTTGTATTTAGGGGAGCCTTAAAAGGGCCAATTACTTACCCAGCTGTATTTTAAAATCTGTAAAATCTGTATGTGTTCTTTCCCTGAAGGACTCTTTGGTGGCTGTTTGCTGTGTATCTGTCCCTCAGACAACCCCAAAGTAATGCATAGAGGGAAGAAGGGAGAGAGAAAGAAGGAAAGGGGAAGAAAGAGCAGCTTATTTTCCATTCTAGCACAGGCACCTGAGGGGCAGAAGTCAGCAGCTTTTTGACAATACGAGAACCTGGTAACTTAAAACAGGAAGCAAAAGAAACACCACGACCAAATAACTTTGCCTTGACCTCCTCATAAGAGAGTCGATGGCATTAAGGTAAACTGGAACTTCTTGCTGGAATTTATTTGGATGTCAATTGCTCCTTACCTCATTAGAATAGCAATATTCAGAAATGTGCTGAAAGGTTTAGGCAGGCTGTAGGACGCAGTGAGGCTGATTTTTTGGGAATGGCAGTTTGGTCTGCAAGAGTCTCCTTTTGTTTTTTTGTTGTGAGGAAAGGCTTTACAAATTTGTGTCTTGCTGTTGAAATGTCCTATACTGCAGAGTTTCTTCCACTGAAATACACTGTGTCTGTTGGGTTTTGTTTCTTCCTCAGTTGTAAGCTCCACCAGACACAGGTGGGCAGGAGGGCAGCCTGGCTAGGGTGCCTGCCGTGGGGGGATTGGCAGGGGGGGTCAGTGCCTCTGCATGTGTGTGTGCATGCACGTGTGTGGGAAAGACAGGGGAGAAAGGGGTGTTTGTTCCTTGGAGCAGACTGAGGGAAGGATCCTACTGCTAAACTAGTGATTTTTATAGTAGATCAACTTTTTTTGTGCATAAGCCTTGATGTATAATGCTCTCCAAGGCTGGTTTTCATAGGTAGGACTGCTATAAGTTGGTCCAACTTGCTGAGAGATCGTTTGAGAAATCATTTTTCTCCTTACCTCCCTCTTCCTCAATCTCCATCCCTCTCTCCTCTCCCTCCCTCTCTCTGGTCTCAGGCTGCAGTAGCCTCTGTGGAGTAGAGGAGTGTGTGCAGCTCACCATGGCATGGTGCTGCAGGGGCCAGCTAATGACCGCCTGCTCCACCATGGGGGGCAAGCACTGCAGGACATTGTTAAAACGGGCAGTCCCAACTGTTAGGGATTTGCTGTGCCCTCCTCATAAAAAAAAAAAAAAAGTAAAGCACTAGATTTTTGATGCACGTTGGCTGCAGCAGCCTGTGCTGCTTACACCATGTCCCAGGAGCAGACAGGTTTTGGCTCCTCTGGCTCATGTCTTTGCTGGCTCCATCTAAGCTGTTCTACAGTCAAAAGGCATGATAAGCACTGGGAAAATGATGTCCTGGGAAGAGGCCCAAGCTTTTCGCGTGTTTGACCATCGAGTGTTTGTGATCTAGAATTCTCTTTGTTGTTCACTGTGACACCATGCTCACCAGGGCATGCTGGATTAGGCCCTGGCCAGGTTGCTAGTTTGGGGGATTTAACCTGTAAGGAAGGTGGGAGTACAGAGCAAAGCCACACTGTAAGTCCCACAACCCTGATCCTGCGATGAAATTCACTTAGACAGCATCGCTGGACTAATTTTTAGAGTTGTTCATCTTACCCTGAAGATTAAATTCTTATAGGAAAGTAATTTATGATCTGGGAGGGCTGTTACTTACAAGCTAGTAAAATAACTTTAGCTGGACTTTTACTACCTTCAGCAGCAAGCATCCATGCTGAAGCCAGGAATAAGCCTTTTTTTGCTAGCTGTGATACAGCATGATCTATAACAGAGACACATGGTTTTTTTGGCTTGCATTCATCTTGTTTCCATGCAGTGTGTTTAAAATTAAATAACTGATTTCTGCTTGCAAAGTTTACAGTCAAGTCACGTTTCAGGAACTGCACGAGCTTTCAGTAACTTATGCATGTGTAGGGTCAGGGTGGCTTCTATGAAATTTAAGGCACCTTGCTTGAGACCTGTTCCCTCAACTTTAGTGTCCAGAAATTAGCCACCTCCTCCATGGCAATCATACAGGATCCCCCCGCCTTTGGGTGGGCTGAATCACCCTTCTGAGGTAATTTTTTCTCCTTGTTGACTGCAAGTGAAGTTGGACTCGGTGCTTAATCTTTAGATCATTAAAAAATGTCATCACAAGTGTATTGTATTATAACTGTCACAGTTTTTCTGCACCCTTCACTGCAAAGTGACTTCTACCTGATTGTGCCTCAGGCACCGAGTGCTGTTGGGTATCAGCTTCTGCATGGAAATGGGCTCAGTCTAACAGGTGTCTGAGTCTGGCTCTCATCACATATTTTCCCCTAGTAATTAAGAACAGAGAAGCACAGAAACACAGGCCCAAGCCTCCTGTAAGAATGGTGTAAGTAAACAATGACTGAAGCCCATGCTGATGCCACTCTGATAACAGAGCAGATTTGGGCCCAATTTATCCCTGTAAAACATTCCTCAGGGACACTGAGCAAGCCTTGGCTGCTGTTTTCTAAATTGGGTCTTTCTAACCTTTAGAGGAAGAAAGCTTCTTTACCCTTTACCATATTCAGCATGAGAGGAGATCTTCTGCAGTACAAATACTCGAGTATGTCCCAGTCAGCAAATTAAAATCCATATTATTTCTTTTATATTATGACTTACTGCCTGTATTTCAGGCCACAGTGTGCCTGTGGGATATACAGCAACATTTAGCACTTTGATGCTAGCCACAAGTAGCCAAAGCCATCGGGTTTTGCACTATGCGTAGGGCAAAGCAAGTCAAAGCCCTGTGCAAACATCTGTCACGTCTGAAGGAAAAGCACATGGGTTTAACCTTTACGTTCAGGAGCTGCTGGTTGTGTCCTGAAAGTTGTTGAATTTGTGATTATGCCCTAAAAATAAAGTTTTGAGGAGCTGTGTGTCCTTCTGCTGCCATGCAGACAGTCCTAGCACCTCTGAGCTGCCTGCAAAGGCCTGCTTTAGGCTGTGAGCACGTTTTTCTCATTAAGCCTTCAAAAAATAGGAGACATGAAAGCAAAAATGAACGTGTGGAGAAAGGCCCAGCAGCATGGTCTTCAAGTCCTGTTGAGAAATGCTCAAAAGACCAGAGCTTGGTGGATAGGTTCAGAACAGGAACCTGGAAAAGTGGTATGGATGATGGAGAAAACTGGCTAGTTTCTCCAAGGCAAATAATTGCTCCAGTTTCTACACACATGCAAGAGATCTGGGCTTCCTAGGTGGAAGGGAAATAAAGAAGAGGAGAGATATGTGGGTTGTGCTTTCCATGTGTATTTTTAATTATGGCACATTTATCATTCTTAGTACTGCCTTGAGCAAAGAAAGCTAAAACAGCAAAAGCAATAGCAAGATTTCCACACATGTAGCCAGTCTCAAAATCAATGGGAGTTTGGTATCTAAATACCTTTAAAAACCTGACCACCAGTTCCCTGGGGCCCACTGTGAATATCACAACCTTAAATCCTGGTGGATGTACTGATGTTGCTCAGCCCATGGCAGGCAAGTGGTTGCGCTCAGGACAGCATTTGGTTTGTAATATGAAGGGCTGAAAAAATGTTCCCTTCAAGGCTGGCCAGCTTAAAGCTGTGCACTCTTCTACTTCAGCATCTCTTTGGTTACAGGTAGCATTCGACGATGTACCAGCAGTCAACGAGAGGATTTTGGTGACTGTCCACAAATGTGTTTTAGTGAAAGTTCATTACCCCTGCTACATTTAAACATTTTACAGTGGAAAACACAAACCTTCACTAACTCTTGGTAAGAGAGGAGGGACAAAGGATGTTTACACTTATTCATTTGCATAAAAATATAACTGATAAATATTCTGACAAATTAAAAGCCAGTTTCGACTGAAGATGAGAGAATCCACTGAGGTCATGCCACGCGGTGGATGGGAATGAGAAATCCTGCCGTGCCTCCCTTCCAGCCCTGCTGAGCTGGCATGGCAGTGTGTGCTTGTCTTGCTGCTGTGTGCAAGAGGTAGCTCTCCCAAGGTTAGGTTACAGGAGGGACTTGCTTAGCCAAGGTGACTCCTCTGATCTGTTACATATCATAGGGTTATAAATAACAGAGCAAGCTCCGTTTGATCAGGCAGGGGAAGCTGACAGCCCCCTCCCTCTTTCAGGATGCTGAAACAATTACACGCGGGAGGAAGTCAGCAAGCGCTTGCATCTTTACTACAGAGGGTTGGGTTGGTCTTTGCTCCTCTTTAATTAGAGTTTATTGGTGAAGCAACCCCATTTTTCTGCTCCTGGAAAATCTGGACTGTCAAGGCCTAATTCCTTGGGCCTATCAAGTGTGAGATATGTTTACCAAGTCCTTCCCGGATTAGCTGGGTTGCTATCAAAACTGAGGAGTATATTTCTATCAACGAAAACTGCTATGACAAGGTCTGTCCCCTGAGACAAATGACCTGTTCCACAGAGGCTTTAAATAGGAGCAATAATGGTAGTGAGCAGCACTGAGTTGAATAATTAGATTGTTCTTCATAAATCCTCGAGTGAAGACTTCCAAGCAGGTCCATTATGTGTGTCGTATGTTAGCACTGAGCTTTATGTGGTGTGGACACCGCTTTGCGCCGGGCTGCTGTGATGGGTGAGTAAATCACCAAAGATTGGGACAGGAAGAGTACGGCTTCTTCCCCTCCTGCCTTTTCCCCCACAGAGATCATCTGCTCTGAACTGCAAACACCCTTATATTTTGTTTTATTGCTCAAAGAGTTTTCGAGAGGACTAACTGGATTGATCTCTGAATATTTATGTTTTGTTTGTTTATATTTAGAGACTAGAAAACACACATATTTTGTTCATGTCCACAGACTGGTTCATTTTACTGATTCACTTAAAGCATTCTTGCAGATCCCTTGAGAGATAACTTCTTCCTCAGAGGGATGCAGTCGTGTAATAGCAGCTCAGTATTATCTCCACATATCCTTGGTGGGATTTCCTCTTACCAACTGAGAATTTTTTTTTTTAAATAAATCTTTCTCCCTCCTCCCCTTTCAGTTATCCAGTTTTTCTCTCTCTTTCTTGCTCTCTGTGTTATAAAAACAAATTTCAAGTGAGCAAATGTCATTTAACCCTAAGCGTGATGGTAATTTTCAGACATTTTGGAGGAAATCCTGGAAGGCAGCAATATTTACAGGCAGGGATGTACACCCACACGATGCACGATACCTGTGCGTGCTCAGGCAAGCGCTTCTGCTAGACCCAGATGCACTCCATTCGCTTAGAAACACATTTGTCAGACCTGGTTAAACCAAGCTGGTAAAAAGAACAAGAAATCACATTATTCCCCAAAGAGCAATGTATACACCTAACTATTTTGTCTGCCACTAAGAATCTTGTGTCGCTGTAAAGTTTATACGAGCTGACGGGCAAGGGATGCCCTGATGATAAATAACCCACCCTACCCCGTGTCCCATGACTGCATGCATCTGAGCAGCTGCAGTGCCCTTTCCAGTTACTTTCACTACAAAGATGTGGCATCTGCCTTTGGACAAGAAGCTTTGTTACAGGTAGCCGACGGGGTCCCATGAGGGAAGGGACACGTCGTACAATAGGGCCAGGAACAAGCACCAGCCACAAGCCAGCTTTTGATAAAGCTCGTGGCCTGCTGTCAAATTCTCCAGCTTGCACTCAAGCATTAGGATGAAGTCTGGGCTTGGTGTGATCCACTGGCTCCGCTGTGACCCACTGTGCTCTGGTACCGACAGTCTTGCTGCCAGCTCATCCGTCGCTTGTCCCTGATGGAAAAAGTTGTCCAGTGTCAAAACATGGCCAGGATAAACAGTGTTAAACATTTTACAAGGCAAGTTAGGTCATAATCATCTGGGTAATAGAAAAATATTATCCATATTCATTTAAAGATGTGCTGTGCTTTCCTTTCCCATTAGCATAAGAAACTCCTTGCCAGGCTGTGAAAATAGAGTGACAGTGAGAATTTATAAAGGCACATTCCTCCTCGCATTGTAAGAGTATGAATTCCAGGAATTTCCTATCCATAAGAAGTTTGCATTCCTGGGCCACAGTGCTTGCACCCTTGAACACCAGCTTCCCTGGTGCTGCAGCAGAAGCCAGCCCCACTCCCTCCTGCTCTGCTTGGGCAGCCGGAGGGGGGGTCGCAGCGTCTCTTAGCTTGACCCCGAGCTGTGAGTGCCGAGCACAGCCGTGAGTCAGGCCGCGTTCACCCAAAGGTGATTTTTGGTGTAATGTCTGGGAATTTGTGCATGACCTTGTTTCTGAAGATCTGGCCTTTCTTTAGACTTGTCCCGCTTTGAACCGAGCTGCCTGCAGGCAGGCTTTGTGCCTGTCAGCCAGAGCCAGCAGTGAGGATCTTCCAGCGAGTTCATCCGTATCTAGTCTGAGGGAGGACCAAGTGGAGTTTGACCCTTGGGCACAGTAGTAATTCAGTAATTCAGTGATAACCATGGTTTGTAAGTTGATTCGTTAGATGAGAGTCCATCTGTTGTCTTCCCCCAAAAAAGGCAGTCTGAGATATTTTGATGTTGCAGGTTCTGGCCAGTACGCTGGTTAGGAGAGGAGATGTCGAGCAGATCTCTGGGCAGATCTGGGGACTCCTGTCCTACCAGAGGCAGGTCAGAGCACACGGTAAAATCCAAGAATCCTGCACCAAAAGCAACTTATGTTCTATGAAAGTGGAGTTAGGTCTTAATGGGGTCTAGGCACGTAAAACTGGTCCTGGTTTGGAGATGGGGCTGAGTCATCAGCCCACTCCTTGTTGCGCCCTTTGCTTCTGACAGAGACCGGCTGATCTGTAAGGTAACTGGACTGAGGCACCCAGGACACTCAAAGGAAGTGGGTAATGTGTCTGCGGACATTAGATGATTCAGGGTTTGCTGGCAGCTGAATAGAAGTTTTCTGGATTCCAATTTTGAACTCTGGCAGGTTTATTCCACTCCGTTCCCACAGCAGGCACCTCCGTCCTCTTGCGAGCCTGGCCTTAGTGCTATGTTAGCACGGCATTAATGGCACTTGCCTGCCTCAGAGGCATGCTGAGGAGTCAAACACAGCCTCAAAATAGGGCACTTGAGACACAGGACCACGTAAGAGCCTTAGGTACATTGATTTCATCTTCCAGAAGGTAAGGTTCAATTTTTAAAAGGTTCTGGGAAGTATCTGCCTAAGCCAAATCTGGTTGGCCATCATCTGATTTCCCTCTTGCTCCATGCATTTGCTGGCTTCTCCGATGCCGGGCTCCTTCCCAGTGCTGATATCCCTTATGAAAATAAAGGTAGTGGTTTTTTCATGCATCAAAACCCCCCCCTCTCTTAAGATCAGGAAACATTTGCTGCAAAAACACAAGGTGTTCTTTGCTCTGCAAAGATTGCTTTATAAGCCTAAAACACATCAGGTCCCAAGATGTTTGTAGATTGTCTGAATTTCCTAAAGTAGGTTTAATACAGAAAGATTCAAGACTGAAAACACTGTCTGTTTGCAGTAGGTTTTCTCATTACGTTTCATGCCTATTTCAGCTTTACGAGGATAGGCTGATTTAACTCCTTTCTGATGCTGTTTCTTAATGCAACCAGATTTTCTAGATTAGTAAAGGTATATGAAACAAAAACCTGGAATTAGATTTACTGAAAGTCTGTTATTTATACTAGGTAATAGATGTTAAACCAAGACAAAAGAAATTCACTGTCACAAAAACAAATCCATTTTAAAACCTATTTTCAAAGTAATCAAATCACTGCAGAAACCCAATGACAAATATATGACAATAATGTATATTTATGTAGGAACTTTCACCCCAAGGAATCCAGAACCTCCAGAAATACGAGTGTAGGAACTGGCTCTGGGTGAAGAGATCCCAGTGAGTGACACTGGGCTTTCGGAGCAGCCCTGGCGAGGTCACTCGAACAAACTTGCCTTCATCTAAAAGACCCCTGGCATCGCAGGAAATGCGAGCTGTGTTTCCCAGCGGACTGCTGTGCCTGCAGTCAGCACGCTCGTGAAGGAGAGGTGAACTTTGCCTCTTTTTGCAAAGGGCCAAACAGAAGAAAATAAAAAAAAAAGCAGTTTCCCCTTTTAAGGGTATAAACAGGATGGAAGTGCTGCTTCAGCCCAGGGTTGTCTCGCTGCGGGAGGCTGCGCTGCGCTCTGGGTGCACAATCCGAATAGTTTTGCAAGGGGATTTTTACATTCGTTTGAATAACAGCAATATCTTTACTAAATATTAATGTAAGCTTGACTTGAAGTCAGCTCGAGATGCAGAACAGTGCTTATAATAATGATTTATGTATTAAATGCAGCTGATCTTTTTATTATATTGATGTGTTTTTGATGTTCAGTTTTCATATGAACTGCAGCCAAGTGGCACTGAAACCAGCTTTGCACATGTGCATGTGTGTGCCTGCCTTAACAAACATGACTCATATATGATGTTATAGTCAGGGCTCTGAATAATCAGGCGTAAGTAACAAGCAGCGCTTCACGGGATGTCGTCACTCCGTTGGTTTCAGTATGACAGTCACTTGTAGCCAGGAACCTTCTGCCCAGGTTTGTGTTTTATCTGCAGGAACTTTTCTGTTTTATCTGTGAAAAGTTGATCCATACAGTCTCTATAGAGACCTACATTAAATATTAATTTTGCCTATTTGTTCAATGTAATTAGCAGGTGCGATTAATCAATTAATCAATCTGCGATTCCTGTCTGTGCCGCAAACAACTTGCTGTGCTACGTGGGGATACCACAAGCAGTGACCCCACGAATGCCTCCCAGCTCCGCATCGCAGGGGCCCTTCGTGACCCCATGTTGAGGTCTGGTGCCACCGCTGCCTCTCGCACCTCAAACCGCTGGCGAAGCCTTTGGAGGACGACCTTGCTGGCCCTGTCCCCTGAAGAGCTGGGACAGCGGTGCTGGCTTGCCTTGTCACAGGGCTGGGGGGCAGAAGGATGCTCCTGGGCAAGGGATGCGGTGGCCCCAGTGGGTCCTCTGGGTCCCTGCTCTGCAAATGGGCTGGGGGGCCATGGCTGTGCTGGCCCCCTCGGCAGCCCGTAGCTCCAGGCAATGCCTCATTTTGCCTATGCCTGGAGGGGACACAGCAGAAAAGAGCTGCCAAAAGTAGATGAACTTTTTATGGCCAGCTTTTGGTGACCTTCCCAGCCCAATTTTTCTGGTCTGAAGAATGCAGGTAGCTTGTGTAAAGTTCAGGCAGACCTGAAGTTCTATAAACGCTTAGAGATGCCAGACTTTGGGACTTTTGCTGAGTGAGCAGCAGACAATATCCCAGCACTATACTCAGGAACTCAATGACTTTTTAAATTTGGTTCCAGAAGTGGTGCTGGATTTCACCGAGAGTAGGGCATCTGGGTCATGTTGCACAAGGGAACGAGCACCCCTGGGTGTTCCCATTCCCTGGAGCCCTTATTTGGGGGCAGTGGGAGGAGTATGACCATAGATATTACAGGCAAAGCAAGGTGACATGTCCCTGTGCTAAATTGCCAGATACGAGACTTTGCATTTCCTGGTGGCAGATGGCAAAGACCCATCAGAGCAGCATGGCAGGACCTTGGGCTTTGCTCTAGCCAGGGGGTTGAGCCAGTGCAGGTACAGGAGCCTTCAGTGCAGGATGGGCATTTTCAGAGGGTCCAGAGTTTCTAGAGGACATGCAAAGGGACATTACCACAGTCTCCAGCTCGCACAGGGTTTCTTCCAATACTGTGGTAGTATCTGCTCTGCTTTTTAGTAAAAGTGGCTTGAGGGAGGCTTAGACAGCTGAAGTCTGTCTGAACCCTCTCTGAATTAGTTCCCCTTTTTTGGTGTCATATTGTGGACCATCTCTATCCTGTACTGCCTGTTTTTCTGTGCTTTCCCTCTGATGTTGGGAGTCCTCCTATCTTGTACCTTGCCCACCATCATCCCAGAGAACCTGGACCAAACCTTACATCTGTCAAGATAAGCTATAAATGTAATCCAGGAGCAACCACTTTGATGCCATGTGCTGACAGCCCCTGGGTCTGCCTTAAATCCTTTTCCTGTTCTGTGATCTTTTAGTTCAGCAAACCCTATCACCATAATATATATCCCTCTGGCCAACCTGACCTTACCTTGGCCTAGGGAGGAGTGCTTTTTTTTCATTTATTGGGCTCATTGGGCCTGATTTCATTCCTGTGCATTGTATGCTTTGCTGACCTGGGAAGATTTGGTGTTCCACAAAGGCAAATGCCCCCCAGAAGATGAACTGGTCTTGGTTTCGGTGTGATTTTTGGATTAGAATCACCCAGGGTAGCACTTTCCTCAGAACAGTTTTTCTACAGAGTAGAAAGTATGAGTCTCCATCTGATGCCTTGAACTGTCATCGTAATAACCTCAAATATAGCTGTCTTCACCACATCACCGTCCTCCTCTCTGACCCATAAAGTTTTTACCATTACAACCTGCCCTTAATCACCTAACCATTTCCTTAGTCTTTCAAGGACAATGGTTTTTATGCCATACTTGCTAACCTTACGTATTAGTCTACCATCCTGGGCTACGTTTAAATGACTTTTCTGAAATCTATGTGGATTAGTTCCACTGCTTCGCTCCTGCCTGTTTTTCACGTTAGGTCCTAAAACAAATTCTGCCAGATTTGTCAGACAAGATTTACCCTTTATGGAGCTGGGCAGATACGTTTTTATCTGTTCATATTTCTCCAGATGTTGAGTGATCTCATTCCTGCTAACATCTCTAAAATCTAAAATCACATTCTGCGTGTTTGGGGCCAGGTTCTCAGCTGGTGAGAGTGAGCGTGTGTCTGCACATCAGTTTTTATGAGCATTCTACTGATAATCCACTGCAAATGTGTCTTGGTTTCTGCCTGTGTCTTCTCATAGATGCTTAAAGATGTTTGCTTTGTATCAGTTTCTCTTTACCTCTTTTTATCTCCAAGAAACAACTCAAAACCTCTGTTATTGAACACAGAATCTCTCCTGCTGTTCCATTAAGCAGCGTAGACTAGAAGTATGCCTTCTGCACTCAGCCTTTCCCCCTACTTCACGGTGTGAGTTTGCTTTGGTGATTATTCATGCTCTCAGCTCTTCCCTGCTTGGCTGTCACAGGAAACTTTGCGTCTGTGTCTGTCATCTTACCTCCAGGTTCCCCCATGAGCATCAGCCAGGGGAAATCATTTGGTTTCCCTCATTTTGGTCCCTCTCCCTGTGTTATAAAGCTCTCTCGACCACCTCTTAGTGGTCCAGCGACCTCACTGTTAATCATGTCTCCTTTACCCGTTTAAAAGAAATCTTTTATTGTTTTTATTCACCCCACGGGCAATTCTTCTCTCTCTGTCATATTTGGTTTCCTAATCAGCTTTTTACATCTTTTCAGCTTTGCTTTATAATCCCTTTCATCCTCTTAATATTTGCCTGCTTACCCATGTCACCTGCCTCTTTCCTCTCTCCAACAGCTTTTATGACTTCCTCAATCATCAGCCTTCATCAGAAACAGTGCTTGCCCAGCCCTGCTTGACAGAGATCACTGTTTCCAAGTGCTACACTCATTTCCTGAGTATGAGATGCTCTATGTGAACGAGGACCCAGTGAATAGGCACCAGTTCGTCTTATATTGACTTTTATTTCTTTCTTGCTGCTGTTTGCTCATGAGCAAGTGGCAGTGTTCTCATATGCACTCATTGGTGCAATTTGCTTCTGAGTTATTCAATGATTTTATTTTTTTTCCTTTGTGAATGAAAGCCACCCCAAAGCAGAGAGCCACCATACAGACTGCTATGGATCCATGAAAAAGGTGTAATATTTTTTTTTAGAGGGACTTTAAATACTGTGGGACTGTAGCTGGCCCGTTCTGCTCTCAGAATAGCACTAAAATACCCTTTACCATTAACACATCTCAAAGATCTTACAAAGAAAGTCAGAGGTGGTGGGTTAGGCATAGGAAGGGAAGCAGTGAGAGTTAAATGACTTTCCTAAGGCTGTCCAGCAGGGAAGTGGCAGAGAAGAAAGCAGACTTTAGTCTTCTACCCAGGGCTGTGTCCACTGAGCCAGGATAATTCCTGGCAAAGCAGCAACAGAGACACCACAGAATCAGATCATTACTCATTTGGTTTTATTTGTTCCAGCACTAGGTGATGAAATGCAAATAGTACAGGCAGATGCACAATTCCAAATCCTCTGTGTGACGACTCAGTGTTGGAGCAGGGTATCTCTTCCTCTGCAGAGCAGTGTTTCTAAAGCTGCATGGAAGCACGGAAAAGGGTATACAGTGGGTTCACGTGCTCAAGGAAATCTGAATTCAAAGAAATATCTTTCTTAAGCAGCTTTGCTCAATTGCAGTATAAAAAATATATAGCTACATACGCACACACATATATATGTTTTAAGCAGTACAGGTTCCAGTCTCTGTTGTAGCCTTTTAATCTTCAGACTGAGGAATTGGGGAGAAGGGAAGAGGCAACAGAGGAGGAGGACCCCGGGAGGTCGGTCTTGCCCTGCCCCATGCCCCGCCGGCCCAGATGCACACATCTGACAGCCCTTGCGCAGGGCGAGGGCGGCGGGGAGGCTGCAGGGGAGAGGCCGGAGCCGAGTGCATGTCCAGTCGTTGGCAGGGCGTCCTCTCCCTCCCCAAAACGCTTTGGCCAGCGGCGAGCAGCGGGCTCGACAGTGGGAACTGTGGCACTTGGGCGGCAAAGGGGAGTTTTTTAATATATATTTAAAAGAAAGAGTTGGCATAAAGGGAGGTAGAAATGAGCTGCGAGTGTGAGAATGAGAATGAAACCACACCTTTGTTCCTCCTAATGCTCTTTCCCCTGCTTCGTGGTGACTAGGGCTGGTTAAAAAGTTCTTCATGCTATTTGCATTTTTGAGCATTTTTAGCTCTCTTGCCATGTTTTCAGGCTTTTTCACAACAGGAAACACTCCCAAGTCCATACAGCCTTTAAGATTTAATAACAGTTCTGGGTTTTTGTGGCTTTTTTTCAGTTCTTCAACAGAATAGTGTTGCAATCAGAAAGACGATTCTTCAAGAAAAGACACTAATTAATATTTTATTGTTATAATTATTCCCGTCATATATATTCCCTCTGCTAAACAGGTCCTCTCTTTCATCATTTATTACAGTGATGTAAGTGTACAACAGGGCTTGTGTACAAGAAAAAGACAAAGCTGAAGGCTTAATTCAGCATCGCGAGCGGGATGAAAGGAACAAAGGATGATGCAGCTATGCCCTGATCCGGCAAATACTTATGCACATGGATAACTTCACTGCCAGGAGTATTTTTTCTTGCAGTAACTGCGCGCTAAAGCGTCAGCAGACTTTAAGTCATAGAGTCTGCTTTAAGCTCTGCTGGAGTCAGTGCACAAACTCTGACAGGTTTCAGCAGGGACTTTGCTAGTACTTACTTAGGGAAGCATTTTAGCACTGCTGAGTTTACTTGCAACCTAATCTGAGCATGCATAGGCTTTCCCAGGCTCCGAGCACACGCTCCTGCTACTAGACGTGACAGTGATTGATGACTTGATTCATCGCTATGCTGTAAAATTTCCTCTCGCGGGCACTGCCAGGTGGATGGGCACAGCTCAGCTCGGCAATGCCAGCAGCAGGGCCGGGCGAGAGGCTGGGTGCCTCTCTGGCCATGGGGCAGGGGTGCCCAGGGATGCTGCCCACAGAGCTGCCTGCCTTCCATGGGGCACAGGGCGCTGCTGCTTTTGTCTCCGTCTTCTCCAGAAATGATGTCTCTGACGAAGGAAACTCCCAGGGATGACACTACCATGCCAGATAGGCAGTTTTCAACCCTGCGGGGGACATCTCTACACTTCAATTAGTCCCTTAATTGAGCTGTTTGCAGGGGAAGACTCAAGGGAGCTGAACACCTATTTCCTCACAGTTTAACTGCCACCAAACCCAAAGACTTAGTTTGTTCCTTAAATAGGACAAAATATATAGTGTCTCCACAAACTTTGTCATGGTGAATTGCCTGATATTTTCCTGCTGCATTAATGATAGTATGATCAAACTGTGGTATGAAGTAGATTCAATTATAATGGAGTTTTGATCCTATGATTTTAAAAAAAATTGTATTTTTAGACAAAACAGCATGCGTTCCCTCAAACTGCTTCTAAAGTAAAGGGCTAGCTGAGTTTTCAGGCCAAATAGCATAGACCCATTTCTCTTTTTGTGTCAAGTCTAAAAATGGTATAATCCCAGAGTAAATTTATGGGGGAATGAAAAGAGCAACATTAGGTCTATCCTTAAAACTAAACCAGTATGTGTACCGCACTTAAAAATGAATATGTTAAGGAGGTATCTGGAAATATTAGCCCCGAATTCAAATCCTGCTTTAAACCCACGGGTGTTGCAGGGCTGATCTTCAGCCCTCGCCCCAGCCCACCCTCCAGCCCCGGTAGCAGAGCGGATATCGCTGCTGCCAGGCTGTGCTGGGCAGGCTCATCGACAGCAATGTTAAACCGAGGAGGAAAAATAACTCCTTCCGAGTCAGCACCCCTCACCTACACCAAACCAAGCTACAAACAGCAAACTGTGTCAGATTAAAAAAAAACAAAAAAAAACCCCAAAAAATAACACTCTAAAAATCTCTGTGTAGCTACTGCAGCAAGAGCCCTATGCTGAGCTCTCCAGTGCTCTCTGGGTGTAATATTGCTTCACGGTCCTACCCCATAGCAGCCCAAACTGTGAATATAACCATAAACCTGAGCTTTGACCCTTGGGTTGAGCTGATCTTTAGGATTATTCCAGCAAGTGTTGTCAAAACCAAGATTAGCATAGCTAGGCAGACCCTGTAAGTGACTGCCACAGTGAATCTGAGAGGCTCTTTTTTATGATTCTTCAGTAAACCAGACTAACCATGCATCTAAAGTCATCCCAAAGGCAAATTATCTTTACGATCAGGGGACTTCAGTTGGTCTGGGCAGCTTTCCATCAGAGCCTTATAGTGAAAGCTACTGCAACATCCAACTTCTCTGCGGGGTGACTGGGCAGAAGTGTTAAATGCCTGAGACTGGTGTTTGGCCTGATTTTCATCTCCTGGCTCCTGGTTGAAATAAATGCACTGTCACATGATATGAGTATCCCATGAGACTTATGTATTATTATATCCAACTTGAAAATTAACTCTAATGCGAGTTGCACAGAACACCAATGAAAGCAACCATTAATTGTTAATATAAACTATTAATGAAACACCAGGATGAAGGTCAAAGTGCATGCCTGAAACCTCCCAGCAAATGAAAGGATTATTTTGCCTCTTACTGAGCATAATTATCATCTGAATTTCATTGGCTTTCTGATCAAACCACTTCCCTCTGCACTGACCTGTTCCGCCACTGCGGTAAATCTGCTCCCCAGAACTAGTATTTGCTTTTCATTGTCCACAAAGGTTTTTATTAACATCCTGGATGTCTGCGAGGAGCAGAGTGCCGGCACCCTTTCGCCTTTGTTCCTATGGGAGCTGTTTTCCCCCCGCCATTGTCCATTACTCACAATAAATCTGCATTGACCTGGCTCCCCATAAATTATCCTGTCTCCTGCTGGTACGTCCTTTAACTGTCCCGGTTCACACTTTGCAGATCCATGATGTGGTGGACACACCTGAGGGCATGCAGCCCGGGGTCAGAGCAGGCCCCTTCCCACGTTATATGGATCAAAACATCAGCGAGATGACATGTTTGGGGGATGTTTTGGAATGACTGTCAATCACTTTTCCTTTCCTCCTGCGTGCGGCAGTGTGATCAGCCTCACCCAGCAGTTTTACTTCAGTAATTTCTCCTGCAGGCTTGGGCTGCTCAGATACCTTTTACTGAATATTTGTATTTGTTTATTTTTACACACACACACACACAAAAAGTCTTTCCCAAGATAACACTGTCTTTCTTTTTCTATAATAAACAGAAATCCAGCAAATGAAAAAGACTGGATCCCAGGGCAGAAGTATTCTGGGTTTTCTTTTGTTTCTGACAAAGCCTAAAACAATTTTTACTTGTGAAAGAAACCAACTTTCTGTCAACATCCATTGCTTTCAGGAAATTTCAGAAGTGCAAGATTGCTTAGGAGTAAGACCCCTGGCTCAAGACTTTGGTGTGACTGTCCGTGTCTGAGCTGCAGGTTTTGTTGGAAGTGCAGATGAACTCCTGGGTCATTGCCCTTACCCTGCCTACCCACTCGGTGCCCTGCCGGTGAGAAGCTCATTGGCAGAAGTGGAGCATTTGGCTCTGTGACCACCCAACAGTGCTTGCCTGGGGTATGGGCTTTGCAGGGGACAGGGATGAGGCCATACTGGGTGGGCTGAGCCCAGGTGGGCCACCCACAAACCTGACCAAACCAGGCTGAGGTAGGAGCTGCCAGACTTGACAGCTTTCAGTTGCACCAGTGTAAACCCATGCCTGGAGTTTGACACATTTTAGTTCTTTTCTGAGTTTTCTGAGGCAGAAAAAGTGCTTGGCGTCAGTCAGTCCCAACAGTATGGTTAGGTGTTGCTCTTGTCCAGTGTCACAGGAGATCCGTTGGTGGGTGCACCTGTGCTGGAGGGTGGTCGCATGAAGTCCAAACTCTTGGTAAATAGAAGTTCCAATGGCTGAGATTTATTTAGCCAGTTGCTTCTGATGGTTATGTTGGTAAGGACTTCTGCTGGGCTTGCTGACCTAATTAATAAGTGATACTATGCTAATGGGGTGCTCAGAGTCTTTTGTGTGTTTCTGTTTGCAGGTTGTCTGTAGAGTTACCTGATTTTCCATGAAGAGCATGACCCGTCTGCATGGATCTTTCTCGGTTTGGTTTCTTTTTTTTTTTTCGGTCTGTATGCTTTTAATTTTTTTATTTTTGTAGAAAGCGAGAGTACAACCCTTGGGTTGCCTTTACCAGGGGAAAATATTGTGCTGTTTCTGTTAGCATGGGCATGTGTAAGTTGCTCCTTTGAAGAGAAGGTCCTAATATGTTAAGGTATGCCAGGCTGTGACAAGCTGAAATCTCAACTGAAAAGCCCTGTCAGATCTGTTCTCTCATCCATGCCCTCCCTCCGTTCAGACCCTGACCTTCCCCATCAGATAAGCAGCACAGATCTCGGCCCTGCGTTCCCTCTGCAGTCTCAGCTCATTAAAAATTCATTGCCTAAAGTGAATCTATTCTGTTGCTGCTGAAGTGTTATTTACCTCGGCCCGGATTTCCTCAGGTTCTGACAATTAAAGGGGGTCCAAGGAGAGGGCTGAGTCACGGGATTAAGGCTTGGGCAAGAACTCTCTTGTAGCAAGAGACGATCATGTAAAGCCATAATTTCCCAGCTGCGTTTTGGTTCCCCTTCAGTGCTTCATTAAAGGTGGTGACTCAACAGAAAGGACGGAGGCACAGGTTAACAAGAATCCCTCCTTTTGTGGGATTAGAGCCTTGCATAGCGAGGCTCTTTCAAAGGCAGGAGATGTTGTCAAGCATCATTAGGAAGCTGTTTTAAACAAGAGTCATAAAGCACCCTTTGCGGTCAAACGAATTTATTAGAGAGGCGAGTGAGTGGAGGCGAGCGCTGTAGGAGAGAAATAGATGAACAATTTGCACGGCATTGATAACAAAGCAGTTCGCCAGATTCAGAGCTGCTACCATTAGAACAACTTAAAAGGATTTTGCAAAAATCCCAGGGTGTTTTTCGTTCTGGATGAAAGCGACAACTTTCTGGATGGCGCTGGCAGACAACAGGCGCATCTTGAAATCAAGGTTTGTGTGCGGGTTAACTGTTTCCCAGCCTCAAGATAATTCCTTCCAACAAGTGGAAGTGGGAAGAAACTGGCCTCTCGTTGTGCTCTGGTGATTCTGAAAGCCCCCACAAACCCCAGCTTGGATGGCCTTTCACAAAGGCTGAGCAGCTGGAGAAGAGTTCTGGGGCTTTGCTTGGAGCTGGGTTTTTCACAGAGAGCACCTGGGTAGAGCTATAACCTGGCTTCCTTCAAGAAGATAAAGTATTTGCAGTAATTTCTCAGACAAATTCTGGAAATATTCTGCAGCAAAGCACAGCTTGATGGGCTATGGGAGTGACTTCAGACATTATCTGATCTTTGATAGGGTCTGGTTTTGGAAAGAAAGCAAATGCTGTTCTTGGGTTCGATAACAGGGGAAGAAAAGAGGGAAAGAGGGGAAAGAAAGAGGAACAGATGAAAAAAAGCTGCTTGTCTGGAAGTAGGTAAGCAGCTTTATTATGCAGTTAGCATGATGGACTGTGTACTGTGCTTGTTTATTGAACCAACAGCATAAATCTAAATGAACCAGTAGCTCAAATCTAAACCAGCTGTGGCTGAAGGTAGAGGAATGCCAGATACTAATCATCCAGACAGCACCAGTTCTGGTCGTGGGGATTTCCCCCACTCCCCCACTCCTTCTCACCCCCTCCGCTGCTATCATTGAGAAATGTGCAGAGAAGTCCCGTTTTCTATGTGTGTTTGCTTGGGCCACAGAAGCCATAGCAGGCTGTTGTGAGCCCCACAAAGAGCCTCGTGGCTCCTGCATGCACGCACGCTTTGCTGCCCAGAGGAAGGATGGAGGCTGGCAGAGGGACAGAGGGAGCAGAAGCTTGAATGGACTGTTATTTTTGGAGTGGTTACTTCCACACTGTTTGAAGGGTTCTTGCTAGGGCATGTTTGGAAAGAAGTGATGCTAAAGTTGCAGGGAGCTTGCAGGAGAGATGAGCCACAGACAAAGGAGTGGGTATTTATGCCATCTCTTTAGAGACTGAAGGATAACTCTTCATCACTTAGGGTCTTTGGAGTGAAAAACAGTGGCTAAAAGTACATCTCCTGGCTAAGAAGTGGTTTTTTTATTTGATATTCAATTATTCATATGTGTTAGCTGGTTTGAAGATGAAACTGCAGCTTCTCCCTCCCTCCCTCCTCCCGACGCGCACCGGGAGTGTGCAAGATGGGATCGGGGAGCCGGGAGCGCCCCGGCAGCATGCTGTGCTGGGATGCTCTTGGTTGTACAGGACGGTGAAAATGAGGTGTCCGCTTTTGGGATTCCCAATTCCCTTGGGGGTTCCCACTCTGGACATTCTTCCGCTGCATCCACACTGCTCCACCACCCCCCACACCTTTTACCCCTCGTCTCCCTGTGGGTCTTTGTGGGGGATCCCTGGGCGGTTGCTCACAAATGCCAAGGGCCCGCTTTTCTTGGGCGGCAGCAGAGGGGAACAGCACACGGGCTTTGCACACAGGGCCCTGGCAGAGAAGGGAGGGGACCTGGAGCATTGTCTGGATATAATTTAGGCACTATAAACAGAGGCAGCAAGGGGTCACGCTTTCTATTCTCATTTTACCCCCTGCAATGTCTCTGCTAACTGGTGCATACAACTTGAACTCTTGTAAAAATTAGCAGAGAGCACAGCACCGGTGACAGAAAGCTGAACTTTTCCAACAGCAGGCTCTAAATTCACTGTGTGCACTGAATCCACTTTAACTTTAAAGAGACAGTCTGCTTTCTGTTCTTTCCACTGCTTAGTTTGGAAATGACTGCAGTACTAATTAAAAGCAAATTGCTTAATCTTGTTGCGTCAGGAAGGGAGCCTCTCTTCAGAGAGGATGCCTCCTGCGAAAGGCCTGGAAACACGGGACCCCCGCGGGGCGGCAGAGCCGAGCGAGGCAGCCCGAGAGCGCGCCGCTCCATCAATTACCCGGCGCGCTCGTCTTCAGACCAGCAGCCCTATCACAGCCCTGCCTTCGCCAGCAGGTATCAGAGCAGTGATAATGATATTTGTGTTGACTCATTATATAATAAGCCGAATTTCCTCTGCGAGGGAGCCATCTGATGCCAGAGCTGTGGTGAAGATTTATTCCTCACCTTAGCTTTACCAAGGATCCCCGGCCACCGCTTGCCCATTTCAGGCTCGGCTTGAAGCAAGCGTGGCAGCAAGGAGCATCAGTGGGTTTTATGCTCAAACCCCAAAGTGTAACTAAAATCCACCATGCACAACATGTTCTTCAACGCTGGAGATCCCGGCTCTCCCAAGGCTGAAAGGAGCAAAGTCCTTGCTCCTTCACCCACCAAAACTTCTAGTTGATGCATCTTTCCTTACATGGAGAAGCCTTTCTTTTTTTTTTTTCTGATGATCATCTCAGCCTGCACTAATGATTTCATATGGCCTCAGCATAATAGAAATGTACTTCTTTTTTTTTTTTCCCCCCAAGTTTACTTTTGCACACAAGGATGTGTAACAACATGGAGAATTGATTTCTTCCCCTGTATTATCTTTGAATAACATGCATACCATCTTTGCTGGCTAACAAAGAAATAGGAAACCTCTCTTCTTTTTCTTCAGGATACCCATATGACACCCTGTTCCTGTATTTACTCTAAAGCAGCTGGGCATTGATAGCGAATTAACTAAAAGCCATAGAAGAGGTCCATACCCATTTTCCTCCCTACCACGTGTGAGGAGAATGAATACAATGTACCTTTTTTTAGCAAGATTTTTATTGAGTTATAGAATATGTCAATGGTTTTAAATTTAAGTCAATTGAGGCAAGGCCACATTTTTCCTCTAGCAGGCCGGAAAAGAGCAGTGAAAAGAGAAAATTCAAGTCACTGCAGATTAGAGTGGGATTTGCAGCTAATCTGATTGAAGTCTGTATTCAGCAGACCAACATAAATCGGTTCATGAATTGCTTCATTCAGAAGTCCAACATAAATTGATCACACTTTGCGTCAATTAAGCAAGTGTTACAGCAAAGCAGGGAATTGGGGTGGGTGGGGTGGTGGGGTGCAGGTGCTGCCTCTTCTCCATCAGCTCCCTGTAGGGAGGCACGCCCATGCCTTTTGAAGCTGTCCTTATATAAGCCTAATTTTGGTAGATATGAGGTTTCTTGTGTTTGGGTGACAGAGGTGAGCCTTCGTGTGTAACATGCTCTACATCTGTCTCATTAGCCTGAAGGCTTGGGAGACCTTTGTGGTTCTCTGCTGGCAACCAGGACAGGAGTACTTCTGGATTTTGCTGTTGTATGAAGAGTAATAGTAATCTCCGGTCCCACTCTGTGGGAGATGGGGAGGTCCAGGATGTGCTCAGTGTCCATTAGGAATGATGGGAGAAGGAAGCTGCGGGGCTCCTCTGGAGGTCCAGGCTCAGCAGCTGCCAGGAACAGTTGGCCTAGGAAAGACAGATGTCATCATGAACCTGACCTTTAAGGTAAGAGACTGGGGAAATCCCAAAGCCAATGATCTGACACACTTGAAACTTGCTCATTTGCCTTTTTTAGAGGAAGGTCCCAAATGCAAATCAGAGGAAGGTGACTTCCGAATAATTCCTTGTTAAGAAGGTTCTGTTGAATTCTACTCTTGTATGACACACCAAGACAGACCTGGCAAGGCAGATGTTCCCAAAGCAAGTGTCTTGTGTGGCAGGGAAGGGGGTCTCCAGAAGAGCGATGGTGGCCAGGTTCATGTGTGCTTTCTGCCAAGGCACTGTTGGGAAACACCAATTTTAGGCAGTTTCTGTTGTTGTAAGAGGATGGAGACAACTAAACTGCTTTGTCATGACTGGCTTTGCGAAATGGTGTTGTGCTTGTGATAAGGGGTCTCTGGCGCAGAGCCCACATGTATATCGCTCTGTTGGCATGAATGGCACTTAGCTTGAGCTGGGTCCTGCACAAGCTTTCAGCTGAGGTGATTCCTTTCACCTCAGTGTTATTTTAATTTATGCCACTGTAAATTCAAGCCTGATCTGGCTTGCTGCTTTGGTGTGTTTTTCTCATTTGCTGTGTAAAATGGAGGTCTTTCCAAGAATCTGGTGACTGTAAGCTGAAGTACATGAGTCTGGCGTCCAGCTGTTTCATACAATACCTAACAGTAGAAATGCTGAGCATCATGGGTTCTGCTGTCTGCACCTCTTAGACAAGGAAGTATTAGGTTTAATGGGCGGGAGCCTATGAAATAATAAATATGTCTTCATTTATTTGAGTGCTGCAGCATCCTAATGAAGCTTAGCAATGTTATAAGCCACATAACGTGAACCAAATTACGTATTTTGCCAATTTCAATGCTTGAACTTCACAAACCTGAAGCCTTTCCTGTTTAAATGTCTATCCAGGAAGGATGAAGTCAAAGCAATGTTAAAAACATTGTGGAAGGGAGGAGGGAGAAACTAGGATTATTTATAGACTCCCCAAAATAATGACTTTGGTTATTACACTGTGTGTTATTTATGCTTCCCTCTTATAATTCTGTGTTACACTCCCATTTCACATCTGCACTCCCACTTTGGGGGTCGTTGTATATACACCATATAGTACCCCATGAACACTTGTAAATTCATAGACTCCCACAGTTACAACCTTTTTTCATTCTAGAAGAATCCACAGCAGAGATAATGATTTTTCTTATTTTTCTGCATTTAATGCCTTTTAAATGGCAACTTGGTGACAGTATCTGCTTCAAACTTTCCAGAACTCTGCCATAAAGTAAAGAGTCTATTACTGTTATAGATTTTTATGTTCACTTAGTTTGCTCTGAAAGGGTGTGTGGACATGTATGCACAATTTGTGATTATTAGAAATTCTCTTCTACATTTGTAGAGTGCCAGACTTTTGTCTGTTTAGTAATTTATCACGGAAACAGTGCAAAGCATTGCCTTGTGCATGAGTGATTCTGTAGTGTTTGTGCTGATCTTTATATTTTTTTTAACATGTGAAAAGAGAAGGCTGCGAAGTGTGTATTTTTCATTTCCTGATAATTGTGGTAGGTAGTTACCAAGAGTGAATGAAGTAAGCTGCACTTCAAATGCACGTGTTCTGTTCAGATGCAATCTTTCATAGCATTAGAATGGGGCATTGCTGTGTGAAATGTTACTGTTGTAGACTGCAAATGCTGATAAAGCGTGGGGAGCCTGCGTCCTGCATGATACAGTGACTGGCAGAGGAGAGAACAGGTGCACACTAACAGGGGAATTACTGCATTGCATTGTGATGATGCAGAGTAAGCAAATGTGGCGGAGGGACTACCTGTGACTGTCCTGTGTAGTTGGCTACACAGGTTGGTACTTCTCTGAGTTTCTCTATTTTTCATCCAAATATCCAAGTTTCCCAGATCCAGGAGGAAACAGAAGCTGAGGCACTGTGTGTGAGTGTGGAAATCATAACTGCTAAAATACTGCTGTCTGATTTTAGGTCTGACTAAGGAGAGCTTGAAAAGTTGCCCAGAAACTGCATCATTTTGAAAGATCCAGAAATGGGGATGTTGTGTGGGAAGGGTGGCACAATCTCTGCCTTAAGCCGTTAAAGATAAAATACAATGTTAAAAGTGGTGAGTAAGATCCTCAGTGGGTACAAGGTGGCTTGACTTGTCTTGAATTCAGTGCACCCATTTGTATTGGCTAAACACTGTGGTTTCAACACAGATTAGCTTGAGAGAACCCTTTCCTGAAAGGGTCTCCTCTGAGAATTAGGGTGCCAATTCCTACTGTTATTAAAGGGCCCAGACCATGAGTTTTCTCTTCATCTCTTGGCTGGCAAGTTAAACACTTCCACCCAGGATTTTTACTGCCGGGACTTGAAGCAGCCTTTTACTCTGAGAGCTCTTCTGGCAGGGGAAGTCTCTGTGTCGTTGCCTGTTTCTTGCTGTGGTGGCATGCTCCTGCGGCTGGCTGGAAGACCCTGCTGCTCAGCGTAAGCTTTCTTCCACCTGAGCTTGCATAAGTGAACTCTCTGTTACCTTGTGCCATTTTTTATATTTTGCACATTCTTCTGTAGACTAATACAGTGAGAACACTGCTAGCCATCTCAGAACTCTGAACTACATCTATAAATGGTGCAGCTGAATGATCAATTTTATTGATTTCTTTCAAGTGCCTCTGTCAAAATGATCACACAGTGCTGGACTGTTTTCCAAACCTGCAGATGCATTACTGGACTAATACCTTTCTTTTGGTATCTTTACAGGTCTCTGTACATTTTTTTATTTTCTTTTGAATGGTATCATCTGTGTTTTGGGGGGGAAAGGAGCAAACCTGTTTAAATTGCAAAGAAATTATTATATCTGTCAAATTAGTTGATTTGTTTGTGCACAAGGGAAGTACATTTAATATGATCTTTTAAAACAAATAGTTGTTCAGGTGCATAAGTCAGGGGACAGGCTGTCATTTGGTGTAAATCAATATTGGCTTCAGTGGCACCTGCAGAAGGATCTGGCCCTTATGCCTGTGAATGACACTGCAAAGTTACAGCCCAGCTGGGCCAATGATTTCGGCGTTGTGTTAATGATGGGTGGAACACCGATGCTTTCAGCACTTTACCAGTGCAGTGCTTTCTTCTGTAGGGACTATGGACTAAAGGCTTTTTTTACTTTGTAAGAGTCTGGTAATTATTTATTATTCTTATTATGACTTGCATTTGTCAGCTATAATCCTCCTATCCCAAGGAGGTGGGTGGTATGAGTTCACATTGACAGCTGGGGTTGAGAAAGCAGATGGGGGTGGTAGAGAGGAAGTATTTTTTTCTCTGTAAGGCAAAATATTGCCGGTAGCAAAGGAAATCTGTGTAAGGAGGAAAATGTCAATGGGGTGGGAGATGGTGAGCACGGAGGTGCTGAGCACAGTAGCAATCACAGCAGTCAAGGGAGAATGGTTATTCCTGTGATGCCCTGCTAACACTGAACAGGCCTTGTCCTTTGTTAATAGCCAAACTACCTGTCAAAGACAACACCGATGGCTGTAGCTGAACTAAAACTCTTGGCAGATTTTTCACTTCCTCTTGTTTACTGTTTTCACTAAAGCTCCTTATTTGTGCTGGTCCCAATGTAAGTGAAAGGTGAAGGCTTGTGACGCCGAAAGCCGGAGCGCCGTATCAGCGAAACATTGTGATAAGCAGTTTCCTTCCTTTAAAACGCACAAAGGCTTGGGCAGCGCTGTCTCCTGGGGTCTATGCCAGATCCCCAAAGCCATGGCTTGGGGAGCCCTGCTACCCCCCACACCTGTGGCAATTCTCCTGGGAGCATGGAGAAGCCACCTGGGTTTGTTGGGCTTTGTTAGCACCACTGCTTGTGTGTTTCCTGGAGAAACACTGCTGATGCTCTGGAATTTAACTTAATAAATGCAGATAATATATCATATTATTGTCATAAAAGAGCTGGAGTAGCTCATCTTAATCCTTTAATTTCTTGCTTCTCTTCTTGCCCCTTGTTTGCATTGGGAAGGGAATGGAAATCAAGAAGCTCCCTGTGTGCCTTGGTCCATCCCTTCTGCCACTGTGGTCCCCAAGCTTGGTGTTTGCTCCGGCAGACCTGCTACGCTGAGACCATGCTGTTTTACACCTTCCTGTTATGCAGGGAATGGCCCTCTGTGTGTTTGCTTGGGATATAAGAATATGAAAAATTGCTGATCATAGATCATCTCCATAAATCTTACAGACAATAAGTCATAAAACCTTGTGTCCTTACATATGGCGGTAGCCCAGGGACAGCTTTACCAGATGTAAGCAACAGCCCCTGGAAAAAGAAAATTCAATTGAAAAACTTCTTCCACTGTTTACAGTGCCTGGAGTTGAAGCTGTGGCTCAGGAAGGCTGGGGCTGCTGGTGGCATCACTTTTCACTTTTTTTTTTTCTTTAATACCTCCTTAGTGTTACACTGACATGTCTATTGCATGGTGAGAATTCCCTGTGTGCTAATTAGAAACAACCATCATTTGTAACTTCTTCTTTGCATCAGTCGCAATAGGACAGCAGCATGACAGACCATGAGGAGACCTTCAGGTACTTCCATGCTTCATGCACCTCCCCTCCCAGCATCGCTCCTCCTGCTTCCGTGCCCGGCGTATGTGTTTTTCTCACAGGCAGCTTAAAAATGAAGGCAACTGGGTTATGGTCTGGAAATCATCTTCTGTCGATAAGAGAGGCCTGGTTAGCTTTTTCCTCCTCTGGTTTGCATATCTATCAAGGCAAATGAAAGGAGACATAGGAAGGAGTCTTATTGTCTAATAATCATGCCAAGCTGTTAGATCTCTCTGCTCATGAATGGACCCAAGGTGTTTCGGCAACAGCAAGTGAAATCCAGGTGAAGTCACCAGGCTTTGCTCTGCATTTGCATGTAGTGGTCAAGGCTGGGATTCCTCCCCCCCCCCATGATGTTTCTCTGCTTTTATTGTTATTTTCTTCCCTTTGTGACTCTGTCCGCAAAAAAAAAAGAATGTAAATAGCAGCCGATGCTTTACAATAATTCTCTAATTCTCCGTGGGGTAAGGCTTTAACGGGGGCACTCTGTGATTTACCATTTCAAAGTGCTAACACTTCTAGCCTGGAACATAGCTGCTTTATCACAGAAGGGGATGTTGTCCCTACCTGCGAGGAGGGCTCGCACTGCCTTTCCCTGGCATCTGCAGATGGACCCTCCTCATCGCCCCGTGACAGGCACCGGGTCCTGCCTGAAGCCTGCGGCTGGGATCTGGTGAGACAGGGACGGAAAGTGGGGTTTGCAGGTAGCTGTTTTCTCTTCTTCCTAGCATCCACCCTCCGAGCCCGGAGAGGCAGTTTACTTTGCTCTCTGGTTGTTAGTAATCCCCTCGCTGCTGTGTCTGCCTGCGCTGGTGAGGGGTGAAAGAACCTGTAGAAGTGGCCAGAGCTCAGCTGCCAGCATGGATCTCCCTCCTGCATCCCTGAGTTCAGAGATGCTTTGCTGCTGTTAGAAAACACGGATGCCCCCTTCTACTCTAGGCAACAGTAAATTAATGCAGGAGAGTGGAAAAAAGTTATCTCCTAATCCTGGTAAAGATAAAAATCCCCTCTTCACACTTTGCAAAAGAGGAAAAGGCAAATTCTGCCTTGGTGTGCCCCTGGCAGGGGAAACTCTAAGGAGGTCAACTGAAACCAGGTTTTGCTTTCTCGCTGTCTGACTCCCACTGATGTCAATGGAATCTGTAGCTGTAGCACTGGTCTCACTGGGCTGCGGCTGCTGCTTGAAGCACAGGGAGAAGTGCCTTCTTGTCCAGCTGGTGCCTGTGAGTGACTGCTGAGCATTACACCCTCAATGTCTACTGCAGGAGAAAGGAAAAACAGTGATATGGCCTTTGAAAGCATGATGTGATTCTGAGAAGGGGGAAAAAGTCTGTAAACGGGACCTCTTTACTCATCACTTCTGCTCCCTTTATCTGTTCAGTCACTGTTGCTGACTTCAGTGCCAAAATGAACTTTTTAATATAATTTTTTGCAACGAAGAGAGAATGAGTAGGAAAACTGGAGGGCACGCACCTGCAGAGCTTGGTGGAGGGAGGCTGCTGGGGCAAAGCTTTGCTTCTGCACGCAGATTGCTGTGGGTGCCCTGGGCCATGCACCCTGCCCCTGGGGCTGTGGGGAAGCCATCGTCCTCAGGAGCTGGGTGTGCTGAGTGTTATGCAAACCCCCATGCTGAGGTGCAGGGTGCCACCTCGTTATGTCCCAGGCCTTTGCAAATAGCACTCATCTAACTGGTTATTCTTTAATTTTTTTTTTACAGAAGCTGGTTCAAAAATAAAGCAATACTGAGCAGAGGTATCAGAGTCCTGGTAGAGCACTAGCCTCTCATTTTCCTCTTCTTCCACTTCCTCCAGTAATTTCATTTTCACTGTGTACTGAAAGCAAATTGGAGTTTGATGTTAGAGGCACAAATTATAAATACATCAACCAAATGTAAGAGTGACTTTGTAATATTTGTCAGATGAAATCCATTATCCCTCAAGTATTATTTGTTGCTGGGTTAAATCAGGTTCTATTTAAATTAATATGGCACAAATATTTAAACCTAATTTCTCCTTACTTTTTTATTTAAAAAGAAGAAAAATAAATCCTTGTCTGACATTCAGAATTATATACATATTTGTTTTGTAGGGGATCCTCTGATTTGGTTCTAAGCCTACTCAGAAGAGTTCTCAACATGCTGAAGTGTTGTTAATGGTTTATACCCCAGTTTGAGATGCAAGGGATATCTTGAATAGCTGAAAGCCCAGATGAACCAGCTTTTGGCAGGGGGTGGGGGGAAAGGGAAGGGTTAGTGTTTGGGTGTGATAGTTAAGCATTGCATAGCGAAAAAAAAAATAAAAAATCCAGGTTTGGACCTGAACACTGTGAGCACTTTACTGTGTCAGTCTTTACAGATTTTCTTCCTTGAGGTGAGGTTATATTCTTTATAGCAACATTTGGTAGTTGCTTTAAATTATTAAAAGCATTTCATAGGGTTGTAGCTCTCTGAGCATAGTTGGCAAAGAGGGCCCTTGCCTGTATTCTTAAGGTAGGTTAATGATGACTTTCCTAGCGCAATGTGTCCAGGACACTGAGGTTAATAAAACCCGTAGCTCTTCTTCATGACTATCATGGGATGTTTAATGTTCAGGAGTGTGCAAGACCTCAACTTAATGTTCCATATGAAGAATAGTGCTGCCAAGCACTCATCATCCCCAGTGCCGGCACAGGGCATTAGAGGTGCGAGGAATGGGCCGAGCACGCTTGGGAAGAGCTCAAGCACCTACTGTCCTCCTTTGTGCTTGAGGGCGAGGAGGTGGGACTGGCTGTGGGGCTTCCCAGCTGGAGGTCCATGGCCACTACCCGGGCCAAGGGGTACTTTGCTGGAGAGAGGCAAGTCCCAGTCTCGGTGCAGCTTAGTTGATGATTCATTCCGAGCTGGCTTGATGAAAGCATTTGTTTATTTGATATGATCTCTTTATTTTCCTCTTTACTCCTCCCCTGCCGCCCCCATCCCAGAACGGGAAGGAATTCGGAGGGGGGGGG
>Ga0065711_1026907_pt1 | contig 57330 bp, 11 predicted proteins | sample Hoacrofraction12_FD_59098 | JGI IMG/M metagenome (GOLD analysis project Ga0065711, IMG submission 59098) | Hoatzin crop microbial communities from Cojedes, Venezuela - Epithelial fraction 12 v2 (version 2) | ecosystem: Host-associated > Birds > Digestive system > Esophagus > Crop | place...
TCTGAACATGAGGAAGAACTTCTTCCCTCTGAGGGTGACGGAGCACTGGAACAGGCTGCCCAGGGAGGTTGTGGAGTCTCCTTCATTGGAGATACTCAAGACCCGCCTGGACAAGGTCCTGTGCAGCCTGCTGTAGGTGACCCTGCTTTGGCACGGGGGTTGGACTAGATGACCCACAGAGGTCCCTTCCAACCCCAAACATTCTGTGATTTGGGTGCCTTCTGGGGAAAAGAGTGTGAAGATTCCTAATTGTTACAGGCTGAAGCCTAGTTAAGTAAATGGTAAATATTCAGAGTTTAGTTCCCAATTCTGTTAGTTGTGTGAGCAGAGCCATTATCCAGAGGCAGTGGCAAAAAGCTGCTTTACAGGATCTGTACCCAATTAGTAGCAGTGACATAGCTGAAAATTTCTTACGGAGTTTCAGTTATACTGGTTTTTAAATATCATCGTTGTGCAGACAAGTTGGAAAGAGGTCTGTGCTTTGAAAGTCAAGTCATTTTTTTATACTGACGTCACTGCATCTGAAGGATGGACTGCAATTTTGTGTTTCATTTTTTAAAAATAAAACAGTGTTTTTAAAAAAGAAAATATTTACTCTAGTTGAGAGACTACTTGTAGAACAGACTGGCATACCATATCCTTATGCTCCTGATGTTGGGTAAATTGTCGGGTAAACTGGCTGAAACTTCCTGAGAAAAATATGCATTTAACCTTTTTTAAATCTTTGTCAGGATTGACTCAACATTTAGTTACGGACTACAAGCAAGTTGTAGAACTTCTAGAAGAAGGAATAGCTAAAAGGTATTTTATAAAACAAACCAGCTCCATATTTATTTAACACTTCTTTCCCCAAGTGTTGATTTCATTGATGTTTATTTTACTGACACTGTTGCCAATGTTTTGTCATGACAGGATGTCAGATTTGCTGATCCTGCACATGACCTACACATAAGATGTTACGTATCCTCAGTATCCACAGTAAAAACTATAATCATTCATGGAGTTGTTTCTTCAAAACTGATCCCTTGCTGACTTCCACACAAAATTCAACCATCTGTCTGGGATAAAAAATGCATGCCAGGAAAACGTTTTGCTGTAAACAGAATTCCACTTCTCTCCTCCACTTGCTTATGACCCTTTAGACCGTATAGCTTTCAACTCACTTGTTAGTGTAACTTAGTGATTTGAAACTGCTCAAAACACAGTGTATTTTTATTTAATTTCTAAAACTATTTAGTGTATAATTATTTGTTTTAATTTTTGATAAGTAATTTTTCAGGTTCTTAGTCCAAATCATGCATGTGTGCTACAAGAGAACTGTAGGAATTGGCACACCAGTGGAGCCAATGATTTCAGCTCTCATTAGTCAAGATACTTTTTTACTTTTTTGACAGGGAGCCTTGGATATCAATACAACTGCTATTACAGTGATGGAAAAGAGTTATATTTGAAGGGATCCTCCAAATACAAATCACAGTTCTAAAATTGATACTAAGTTTTATCATAAGAGAGGTCGACATTTTGAAATATCAGTGATGCTGGGAAATTAATAAAAACTAAGCTGCATTATCACAAAAACATAGAAGGTACAGTAGGATTAAGTTTTGCTGCTTCTGCTTGTAGCAATCAATAACTGCAGCTCTATGGTAAGAGACTTTTCAGAACAACAACAAAATTCTAGTCTGTCTACTAGTGTAATCCTACAGTTGTCTCATTGGTAAGGAAATCAAAGGTGTAGAGAAAATAAAATCAGAGGTTCAATATTTTGTGTATAAGTTTTTGTGATGCTGAAGCTTCAAACTTTGTCATTTGCATGAAACCAAGCACCTTCTTCTTCTGAATAACTTTTTACAAACTTATTTGGAATATACAGGAAACTCCTGTTTACCTATAGTCTTTATTTTTATGAAATACTCTGCAGAGTATTTATTAGAACACTATAAATGCAAACAAACCAATTTAAAATCTCTGCAGTCTGGGAAATAATGCCAAATAAACATCAGCAAGGTCCTAGGAATAAAAAGGTGGGGAGCAGGTTGTAATTGCCCCATATGGCTGGAGGCAGGAGAGGAGCAGATGAGGCATGACTGCTCCAGGTCTGAGTATACAGGAAAGATAGGAGGGGAAGCTCCCCTTGAACATGACTGGTGCCTTTCATGGGCAAGAGGGAAGCTCCTGTACCAACAACAAGCAGAGTTTACTGAAGGCATTTTTTCTGCCAGTTGATTTTATCAGGCCATCTCCAGCCCTGCGCTGTCCATTATAAAACAAACAAATATGATTTTCAACATGCAATCATTATTTCTGTTGTAACTCTCAGTGCTGCTATTTATTTTTTTTCTTGACACTTTGCAAGACTCAGTCTCAAATGCTTAAGAATAAAATTTTTAAAATGCAGGAAACACAGATTTCCAAAGGCATAGCCTTGGTGCTGTATAAAGCAAAAACCAATGAATATAGATAATATTATTAGAACAGTTGAAAATATTAAAATGTACACCACATGCCATGATGAAATAGAATATGTGAAAAACTAGCACATACATTGTCCCATAAAAATGCTCACATGGGTGTGAGCAGTTCAGATGTGAACTTATGCTCCAGTTACCCCGTGTATTGTCAGAGGAGAGAAGCGAATACTAACACTTTCTCCTCCAAATCCTGGAGCACTTCCTATTTCTCTTTTGCTTTATAAGCTTCAGTGCTGTTCGCTTATATTTTCTGCCCCCTGTAGAGCTGTTTGCTGTCTTCTGCCTTTTACCTAATTGTTTGTCTTCCTCTTCCGACATCTGGAGACTAGTTCACGTTCTTCTGCTTCCTCACCTTAGGCTCACTTACAGCCATGATGCACTAGACTGCCTGTAGCTTTTGGCAGCGCCCCGTCACAGGGCTGTGGAGGTGTGGGAAACAGAGAGCAATAGGGAGGAGAGTCCTGACTTTGGACTTCTGTGGCAGGCCCTCAGCAGCGTTCACAAAGCTGTGGCTCTCAACTGGTCTCTGCAGTACTCCAACAGCCGGGCTTGTAACAAAAACGTGTTTCCACAGTCCTTGTCTGCACTACTAAAATTGCCTGCTGTTGTTGAGGGTAAACTTGGCAAAACAGATGCTAAAGGCTGCACATATAGCTGATATTCAAGGCAAGCTACAAGAGTGACAAAGGAAAAGAACTGTGACCTGGCTTCTGCCCTAGGCAGAAACCCTGCTTTCTTTGGGTTTGTCTAATCAAAACAACAACAAAGAAATAGAATTTCCAAAAGTTTGTGTTACGAAGACTGTGAGAGAGTGCCACTGCTTTTCCTCCTCCACTGCCTGGTACCTGCTAGCCAGAGTGCAGTGGGTCAGAGGGCTAGAGGCGGACGACTGGTCTGTCCACAGGGTAAAGCCAAGCAAGTGATACACGAGTGAATTACAGTATTAATTTGGTACTCATTCGAGTTAGACTGGCTAATCTCATTGGATTTCTCTAAAAGTGTAAAACTACTGTATCAGCCCTGTGACAGAGGGAGCCCCAGGAGTGGTGTATGAAGCTGTTCAGACCCTTTGAAGTGCTGAGAAATAAAAATGGGGACAATATGGAGAAAATGTACTGGGTTAGTACAGTCAGTGGTGTTGGGGGTGAGCTGTACAATGCTGTTCCTGGCTGTACTTCTCTGCTGTGTTCTACACTTACGCAACACCTTACACCTGTGCTTTAAGGCTGCTTTAAGATATTTCTTCAGAGTGCTGCTGGTGGACAAAAACGCCTCTAACTGACCCTTGGTTTCTACCCTTCCAGGTCCTCTATCAAATATTTTGTGATCAGATCCAAGAATACAGCCTACCATATTCTCCAAGTTTCACATTACTAATCTTCATTTATCTGCTGTTTTTGTTATTTTTGCTTTCCCTGAATACAAGGAAATAGGCCTTTGTAACTGAATGGTTTGTTCTTCTTTCTAGAATCACAGCAGCTACACATATCCACAATGCCAGCAGCAGATCCCATGCTATCTTCACCATCCACTACACTCAGGTTAGCTAAAAATAATCCAACTTCCTTTTCTCTTCACTCTCAAAAAGCATTGTTCAATGTGTTGTGCATTGTTTACTTGTCGCCGTTTTGTGCTGTTGGTAATAATCTCGATAGAAGCTGTTACTTATTTCCTTTGGAACACACTGCAGATGTGTTACACTTCCTACACCACCTGATGTGTTGAGTGTTTACTGAAGTATTCTTATTCCTTTATGCATGCTTATAGTCAGAAGTGATGCCAAAGAGTCACTGTAAAAAGAAATGTTTAGCGTTTTTATCAGCCCTTTGAAATGCAATGCTTCTAGGATGCTGTAAAAATTAAGTGTGAATGTGTTTGAAGTTATGTTTTGTCACACTTATTTAGGATCCTTAGTTGAAGTACAACATTAGTTTAACACTTGCCAAATTTTGTATCTGTCCAGCTTTTCACATGTGCTCATCTCTTCAGCATTTGGCATTCAGTACCCTCTCAGAGACAATGCACCATTTTTCCGGAGGAATTATATCCTTCCCTGGCAGGGAAGTAGTTCAGTGATCCAATAGACCTTTTCTATCTCACACTTCTAACATCCTGTAATCACAGAACGTTTTGGGGTATTTTTCAGTAGTTTCACAAAAGATCTTTGGAATACATTAGTGGAAAATAACTGCAAGATCTGCAAGAAAGACTTTCACAGTCGCTAGGCGGTAAAGGGTTTTTTTTTAAAGAGGAAATCGGCATAAGAGGGTAGTTTCTCTGTTGGGTGAGAAAGCTGTTGAGTTAATGGTTTGAACATAGTCACTGGGTCAGGGTCACAAAGAAAGGCAGTGAGGCAGTCATATGTACAACTCAGTTTCAAACAAAAGAGCACATCTATTTTATTTTCATTGATTAGTTAAGAGGAATAATCTTCCTTGTTTATATTTTTTTCTTCAGGCTACATTGGAGAACAATCTCCCCTCTGAAATTGCAAGCAAGATCAACTTAGTGGACCTTGCAGGCAGGTAATAATATACTGAGGGGCAAAAAAGTAATTTTCACTGAAGATGCTGGTAGTACTGCCTTAAAAGATGAAATTTAATATTTTAAAACTTTGTTAAAATAACAATAAGCCTGACTTTTTTATACAGTAACAAGGAATATTGAGCTGATATTGTCTCTGTCAACTGTTCTTCTGTATTGGGTATTGGATTTCATTGGGGAAGGGAATTCTTGGGTCCTCAGATCCAATACTGTGCTGTTGCATACATCAAAGGTAATTCCATTCAACCCTGTATTCTGAAGTGGCTTTACCAGTAGCTGTTGGTGGAATTACCAAATCTGAGCTTGAAAAGAGGGAGAAAAAAAGGAATATATTCCTCCTGGCTGCCTAGCATGGGCAGGTGAACACAGTCATACCTCACTGCTTATGTTGTTCATGTTCCAAAAGTTCCTAAGTCTCTGATCTTAGCTATGCATTTCAGTGAGGAACATGTGGTTATGCTGGATGTGACAAAACAGAAAGATGGAAGTTGTGCTGAAGAGTTATCGAAGAGTTCGAGAACAGGACATTTTTCTTTCTCAAGAACATGAATCGCCACGCATGTCTCAGTGGAGAAAGTAGTATTGAGGGGATGTACAGACTTTCGCACTGAGCCAGGCAACCCTTGCAGAGTTGTGAAGTCAGTTTTTTTTAGTTCAGAACCACTTGAGTTGCCCAGTTCAAGCTTGAATTTATGTTTTCATGGGCCTTTAACAGTAGTCTGAGCTAACAGCCTTTGCTCATGGTTGCTAGGACTTTCTGAACCAAAGAGCAGTGCAAGGTATTCAAAGCATATGTTTTTTTAATTGCAAAGCTTGCAATTTCTGTTTTCTTGTATGTCAGGAAAATACATAATGTTTTAGTATTGATTGTATGTTAATAACTAAGCATTTTTGTTTGGTTTGCACTGTCTTTTCCATGCTTGTATGCTACAGTGAAAGAGCTGATCCCAGTTACTGTAAAGATCGAATTACTGAAGGTGCCAATATTAACAAGTCATTAGTTACACTTGGAATTGTCATCTCCACTTTAGGTAAGCACCAGTGTTCGTTATATTGAAGGGAAGGGTAGTGATAAAAGCATAGGATTCGCTCACCATGTGCTGTGTCTTAGTGTTTATCTATATTTACAACAAAAAGCTGAACAGAACAGCTGTGTGGTGTCTTCATAAACTGTAATGACATCTAAGAAAATTAAATAGCCATGACAGAAAAAGATAATCCCTTTCCTGAGTTGTGTGGTATTTCTCTTTCAGCACAAAATTCACAGATGTTCAGCAGCTGCCAGAGCATAAACACCATAACAAGTGAAGGGGAGAGCAGTCATGCAGACAGTCCATCCACAGGCAGTGTCAGTGGGACCAGACGACCGGCTTACATCCCATACCGTGATTCCATCCTCACCTGGCTTCTGAAGGACAGTCTAGGGGGCAACTCCAAGACCATTATGATTGCCAGTGAGTTTGGTTTCTATTCATTGTTAATATTTTGCACTACATTACCCCCTTAAAACACATCTCTACTGCAGTGAGAAGACAGCTATATCACTCAGAATCTGTCCTTGTTAAGATTTTCATAAATACTTCACAGGCTACTCAAGGAAATGAAAAGGCATGCTGATTGTGCATGAAGTTAAGCTTAAGAGTCTTTCCAAGGTTATAGCTTTGATTTAAAGTGATATATTCAGTCTAAATACAATCTTGAGAAGACACTCTTTTGAGCTTGGTGAAATATCCCTAAGGATATTTTTGGTTTTGTTTTTTAACGAAGCAAGATTTTAAAAATCCACCTTTTTTGAAAAGTAATGCATTAAGCTGATTACTTTTTAAAATAGTGTTTCTTTTCTACTTGCTTTCTGTCTGTAGCTATCTCTCCTGCCAGCTCCAGCTACAATGAAACCATGAGTACCTTGAGATATGCTTCAAATGCCAAAAATATTATTAACAAGCCCAGAGTGAATGAGGTGAGGCCTTGAGTTCTGCTTTTAATTCTTTTTCTGTTTTGTTGTGTTGTATTATTTAATATTTATTCACTATATCTGCTCTCTGAATAAAATTCATACCTCTTTTTCCCATGTTAATGAGAGCTAAATAGGCGCCTGAATATTACAGAAATAATTTCTTTGATCCCTTGCAGCTTAACCCATTTAGCGTTTCCCACCTATTTTACATTCTTCATCTCTGTACATTGTGTTTCACCCTCCTTCTCTTTGAATTGTTATGACAAGTATGTTTACCCTGTCTTTATCCTAAATATCAGCAGAGTTACAGATCTGTTAGGATTATTTGTTACTATTTAATCTGTTACTCTAAGTGCATAACCCTTGCAGCCCTTCCTTTTGACATGTTAAATGAACTCTGTTAAGGTTGCAAAGTCAAGAATTCAAAAGTTAATATGCCAGGCCTAAGGTAGCCTATGTAGTCTCAATTTGCCTTCTTTTCAATACACAAAATGATGAAGCCTTTAAATACATGGGAAGGATTTTTGCCACAGAACCCCAGCTTCATTCATTGCCCAAAATAGGTCTGTTCCAGGTGTGGACTCTGACTGTATGGCAGATTCATAGGGGTCCTTCGCAGGCTGCACAAGTTAAAAGGTGGCAGGGGATATTAAGGGGAGTGTCTGACGCTGCCTTGGAGGACTGGATTCTGTCGCTGACCCTGCTACAGCATTCTTGTTCAATGCCAGGTGCTTAAAGCAAACTTCCAGTGTCTGCTTGTTCCTCATTTTCCACTCTTACCCCCAGTCCACTTTTATCAAATGGGAAAAACATAAACTCTCCCAATCAAAGACATGCTTTTAAAACAGATTGATTAGCAGCTGTGGAGGTTTTAGACACTACAGTGATGAGAACTGGCATTAAAAAATCCATAGGGAAATGCATAATTCTGTCTGTCTTCACAGCAAAATTCAAATAGCACATAATAATCAAGATCTGTGATCACACATGCTAGAAATATAACTCTTGAATTACTGCTCTTTAACTGCATTCTTCTGGTATTCTGCATGAGGCTGCCTTAGTGATGCAGTGATCATGTAATTTAAGGACTGAATCACAGTGTATCCATTTAAGGAGATTGAATTAAGGTTTCAAAAAAAGGCTTGATTCCAGTATTTCCTAATCTTTGAGCAGTTGACATTGTAGTTCTTTTGTGATTTCATCTGAGTGTATCAAGATTTTATCCGTAGATAAAAGGATAGAATCTTAGAGATGTACTTCATTTATTTGCTTTCCTAACAATACTCTGTTAAATCTTAGGCAGAAGGACACCCTTCTAATCCAAGGTTTCCAAAATTTAATTTGCATCCATATTACCAGTGCCTGTAACTAGTTTTTAGACTTCACTGGTGGCAGCAATAGTGTGTTTGGTTTTGGCAGCAGCACTTCTCAAATCTATGACAGGCCACAGATAAGTAAACACAGTCCTCCTGGGTTAGCCTCTTGTTGCATACGGCCTCTCAGCCTCCCAAGTTGTGTGCCCATCACTCTCTTGCACAGTCCATGCTAGACCCTTAACTCCATCCCTTCAGCTAGTTGCCACCTTCCCCTCACTGCAAATTGACCTGAGCCAAAGAGTCACTGGCAGTCCAGAGAAAGTTGACTCTTGATTGAAGAATTTCCCTGAACTGTCTGCAAAAAGCAGATTTCCAGAAACTGCCTGTGCAGAGATGCTTACTCTGACAATGAGGTAACTGCATCCACATAAGCAGGCAGGAAATGCTTTGTGTATCAGCTGCAAGGGCTTTTAATACCATGGTTGGTGACATTCTGACTTAGTCTCCTCTAGCCTGATTTTCTCCTCTGCATGGCAGAAATCACAGTATTTTTCTGACCTGATAGGACTATCTTGAAGGTAAATCCATAAAAGCAGTGATGTATCCAGCTATTGCCATGATGGGAACAAATATTATGGCAGGTCTGTGTTCAGAAAAGAGAGGGAACAATCTTTATGATATGAGAAAAGAGAACCTGTCAAAGATGGGAACCACCTGTGCCTAGGCAGTACATCCAAGGGGCCTGGCAGAGTAGAGCAAGGAGTACTGCTGTGAGTGTGCCTGTTCTCCTCTCCTCCTGGTTCTTGGAACAGCTCTGCATTGATTTCTTTAGCTAGAATTTTTTGAAGAATGATTTTTCCAATGCCTGTGTCTCAATATTTCAGGACGCAAATGTAAAACTGATCAGAGAACTGCGAGAAGAAATCGATCGGTTGAAAACTATGCTGATGAGCTTTGAACTGGTACGTAGGAATACTTCCCAACTGGAGTTCTAATGGTGCTTTACGTAGCTACAGTATCTTACTTTCATCTTACCTGTTTATCTTTGCATGTTTATTGTAACTGGAGGCTAACTGCATTTCTGTCATTTCTCCTTTTTCTGGCATTACATTGATAACCCTGAAGTATAAGCAGTTGTGTAATGATTAGAAAGGATTTCCTTGCCTGTCTTTCGTGGAGTTGGATGGTTTTGTTGTCCAGAAATAGTGTGAAATAGAAATATTTTATTTGTAGGGATATGGAAACACCAAGACAGTATAAAATATTAGTCATCAGTGTAATTTCCCTACAAGACTTGTTACAATCCTCTTTCACAAAGAAGTGAACTAGTAGATCTCAACAGTATTTCGGAAGTTTCACCCTGCCTGCTCACTCTGTCCCCCAAAAGAAGTCGTGAACATCTGGGAGCCCTCACAGTACAGCTTAACACTCTTTGTGTTTTTCTCCTTTGGAATAATAATAGCGTCTTAGTTTTCCATGCCGTGGAGAGCATGTTTTGCTGGGAGAGACTGGACTACAGTCCAGGATTTATTTACACAGAAGTATCTCTCTGTTAATGCTCTTTCACCAGTTCTTCACAAAAACTTGCATGCAATAGCTAGAGTGATGTAGGCTAGGTGCTAGAATAGATGCTACTGTCTTTCCTTCTCCTGAGTTCATCTCCTTATAATCCTGGAGAGTGAAAGAACACACCTGCCGGTTGTGAATAAGGAAAGTAACATGTAGATCTTGGTGGCTGTTGTTTGTACAGAGGAATTTGAGTCCTTCTTGGAGCGATGACAGGGACGGAAATCTGACCGAGCTGGTTCTTCAGAATGAAATGAAGGTGTGTATGATCTATTTGATGCTGTAACTCTCTCCTCTTTCACTGGGCTAGGGGGAGTAGCATTGCCATAGTTCTGAAACCACAGTGAAAATGTTATTGTCCTAATCCTTTCCTGTTTGTTCTGAATATGCAGGAAACTGCTATCCTTAATGCATGTTGGGCACTCTCTACCAATTTGTGATGGAAGTCTTATGTCCTCAATGAGATACTTTACATCGCGTATCCCTAAGTCTGCACAATCTCAAAGCTGTCTCAATATATCACAGTAATTCATTATACAGAGCCTCTCTCGTCTAAGATTAAACTCTTCCAATTTATTCAAAGGAAGTTATTGGGCAGTCACCAAATTACTAAGAGGATTTGATCACTGGTGACCTGGAAAGGTTTTTGAAATCTGACTTTTAAGTTTTGCTCAAAGACGGGCAAAAGAACTAGTTAGCATCATCATATATCTTTCTGACATTTTGGGAATGAGTCTTTGATAGATTAAATCTGCTTGTCTAGGTGGTGGTACAGTTTTTACCCAATGTTTTTGTTGCCACAGAAGTGTACTGCAATTAGGAATACATCTGCATTGCAACTGATGAAAAAATTTTGCATCCAATAACTGGAAAAATAAAAGCTTTTCTTTCTGAAGAAATCTATGTGTGAGAAAAATTAACCTGCTTAGGAAGTGAAACAGTTTCCTCTCCTATTCTTTAAGATTGAGCAGTTGACCAAAGACTGGACAAATAAGTGGACAGACAGGAAAGCCATCATGGAAGAATACAGTGTGGACATCAACAAAGAAAAAGCTGGAGTAACAATAGATTCGAGTTTACCTCATCTAATGGCCATGGATGATGATATCCTCAGCACAGGAGTGGTGCTGTATCATCTCAGGGTGAGATACTGTCACTTGTCTTATTCTTCCATTGAATTTGAAAACACGTGTTTTCTTTAGAAACAGAGAGTGGTTAAGGTGGCATTACAACAACAGCTGTCTAAAAAGTAAAGGGCACAGCCCACAAGATACAGATAATGGGGAAAAAAAGCAGAAAAGCGTACATGAAAATGGAGGAGGAGAAGAATTCATATATGGAATACTAAATTGACCTCTTATGAATGTGTGTGGAAACTGTTTAATAATGTATTATGAGCAAAGAAAAATACTCAAATTAGGCATTAGTAGTTTGTCCACAAAGCATGAAGGACAGAAGTGCATGCATGCGTATGTATGTAAACATAAAAGGTGGTGCTTAAAGTATACCAGACATACTGGTCCAGATTTTACTATGTACTTATATACTTGAGACTGGAATACTTGTATATGCATGCATCAAAGATAAAAGTAAACTTTAACAAGCATAAGCTCGCTTTGGCAAAGATTTCTGTATATTGCTCTTTTAACCCTACCAGGCCTGCCAAGTAGATTCCAGATGTGTGGCTTGAATGCTAATTTCTTGTGATCCCACTTGAGTGGCTATTTTTCAGGATCGGGTAGAAGTCCTGGCCACATACATATAGTTTTGCTATGTAGCTGGACATTTAAGGCAAGGTTTTCACCAAGAAACTTTCATAACATTGTATGTGTATTACTCCATGTTGCAGCTTGTGATGTGCATGGCTAGGTCAAATAGTTTTAGGGGATTTTTTTTTTTTTTAATATGACAGTGTTAAGCTGGACTTCAGCTTTTTAATGTTTAAATGAATGGAAATTACTGAAATATTAAGACTTTTAACATAAAAGGTATGATGGATAGGCAGCTCTACAGAGGTGCACTGATTAATGAAAAATATGTTAAATATGGTTGAAAATCACGTATCTGTCTACTAATAAAATATCTTAATCCAAATCTAGGTTTTGTGCCACTTGATATAGTTTAGGGACACAGGATTTTTTCCCCCCCCCCTGTTAAAAAGCCACGACAAATATTTGAAAGAGAAATCCTGACATTCTTTATCATGTTGAAAGAGAAACCTTACTAATTTTTCTCATGCCAGCACAAAGACGTTGTACCAGGTAATAATTAGGGACCAAATAATAATGTCCAATGCTGATCAACGTGTAGCTTGAACTACTCAATCCTACATTAACATTAAATATTCATTAAAAGTAATTGCTACTACTTAAATGTTTTTCCATTATGTGCCATTTTGGAAACCGCAAATATTTTCACATACTAATTTTGACAACAATTGAAAGTAATTTAAAGATATTAATTTTAATGGAGAAACCTAGTTTGAAGGGTCACCTTCTGAAGTCATTCGTGTCTCTCCGTCACACTAACATCTTTGTCCGCTCTTTCTTTGCTCCTAGATGCTGCCTTTTGTTTTCTTTGTGCTTTGCATCTTTTAGACTCTGGTGTCTATTACCTTCATCTGAACAGCAAGAAGGTAAAACATTAGTGGTTCCTTACATATTAGGGCTTCAACATATAACAGCACTTTACATTTACTTTACCTCTCTCTCTAGAGAGAGGTCATGGCAGCAGTCTTTAGTTCATGTAGAATAAATATTGTGTTACTCTTAGTCTCTTGATATTCCATAGCATTAATTGCACTAATCAATGCTGTGCCTATGCTTAAAGAACCTTTCTTTCTTAGATTCCATTCTTTTTTCTGGCTTTCGTTAACAAAAATATATGTTTTCCCTATAATTAAACGGACCTTTTTGCACAGCTTAAAAATATGGGATTTGGTTATATTGTTTTAGAGAAATATATATTTCACAGACTTTTTTGAAAGTTGGAGTACTCCCAAAACTGAAAAGGGAAAACAGTCTTACTCTGTATGGTTCTTTAATGTGCCTTGGGAATTCTACTCTTTGTCAGGGAACGCTACCAGAAGAGGGTAACAATGTAAAAGCACTTCAACAGACATGAAGGTGTACCTCAATATGTTAAGTGAAGTTGTGCAATCGTTTCAGGCGGAATACTCAATATTATATTAGGAAAGAGTATAAATATTTAAATTATTAGCTCTGTAATAGCATTTGAAAAAATGAAATCGACACGGGCCTGGGTTATTGCTATTTTTGTTTTGTTTTCTCTTTAAGTTGAGTTAGTTTGCTTGTATCATATCTGTACCTTTGCTCTCAGATGCAATTTTTAGTTGTACCTGTGGTTTGAGAGAAATACAGTTTAATAAGACAACAAAGGGAATAATAATAGCAACAACAATAATAATAGAATATGCAAAACAAGCAACATACAATGCAATTTCTTCTCACTGCCCAATGACCGATCCGCAGCCAAACCCTGAGCAGCAGTCACAAAACTCCTGAAAAAGTTTAAACTCATAGAAAAAAGAGAGCTGAATTCACAGCAAAGAAGGAGTTCCTGCCCCCCGGCCAACCCCCATTAATATTTTGAGCATTATGTCTATGGTATGGAGTATTTCTATTAGCCAGCTTGGGCTGGCTGCCTGGCTGTGCTTCCTCCCACCTGCTCATTTGCTGAATATGGGAAACTGGAAAAAAAGTCCTTGATTTCTTAGCAACAACTAAAACCATCAGTGTATTATCAGCGTTCTTCTGGTGCTAAATCCAAAACACAGCAGCTTCTGGGAGGAAAACGAACTCTATCCCAGACAAAACCGGGACACTGGCGCATAATATTGTTCAAGTCTGCTTGTTCTGGAGACTTTTGTTCCTAGGCAGTTCTTTTCTGTGAAGTTATTGAATCTTCACGTTTGGGAACTTGCCTATATACCATAATTATCAAGAAGATTTTTTATAAATGTCATTTAAGTTTTGGGAAAAAGTTCTTCTTTAGTAGTTAGTTGAAGAATTCATAATCTATGACACAGTTCCCTTACAAAATAGGAATTCTGTTACTTTTATATCTGAAAAGCGTGGTTAACTGAAGAATCATTATGCAGCTTCTTTCTTCCTGCATCGTTATTTATAAAAAGAATTTTCTTATTTCTGCAAAGAACAAGTCTCACTGTAAAAGTTCAAATCATCAGAACATGTGTTCATATTAAAAATATTTGTCTCGAGCACAGTCCAAAAATCATCCACTGAGGGTTACTTCATCTGCTGGAGTCGTAATAAGAGCAGCTGACATAGATGCAGGATAAGAAGTAGTTGCATCGCTATGGGGGACAGCAGTTTCAATTATTACAAAGTAGTAGATAGAGTTTGGTCTAAACAATTCAGTCATTCAGGGGTGATTTATTTCTGGTATTTGCTAAGATGCTGTACCGAAGTTTTTTTTAATTATTATATATTATCCATTTTCAGTAATCGACTTTTAAATTAGTTCTTTTCTTGTTTTAGGAAGGAACAACCAAAATTGGAAGAAGTGATTCAGACCAAGATCAAGACATTGGTAAGAAAGCGATATTACAATTCATTTTATGATATGGTCAGCTCAAACCAAGAGGTTCACATTTGTCATGTGTCATAGCTAGGTAATGTTTCTGTTTGTCAGCTTTCTTTATAGAAGATGCTAGGTAGAAGTGAATAATTGTTTAAGTTGGCTAAAAACTTTCAGTTAGTTTTTGTTTTTATTTGAGAGGTCAAAGAGTCAATGGTCTTGGCCTAATTGAGATCTCTTCAGAACTTTCTTCCCACTTGTGAAATGCTACACTAGAGTTTAAAAATATCTTCATCCAACATCCAAATCTTGGTATGTTCTATCCCAAACTAGTGGCACAAGTCATCATGAGACATTGAAAATTCTTTTCAAATTTGCTTGGACAGAGTATTTTAGATATAAAATCCAAATGATTCAGAATATTTTTTATTTCATTTCATTTCTGCTCTTAATTTTAACAGTCAATCTCAAGAGCTACGAATTATGATAGAGAGTTGAAACTTCATACTGAAATTGGAAACTTTGTAGAATCTCAGCTTTGGTTAGTTCTACTAAGTTTGGTTAAGTTTGATTATTTTCCTCCACTAGGTTAGTAAAATATAAACAATAAATGCCATAATAGCAATAAGAAAATTCAGCACAATAGAAGAATTTGCACATCAGCTTACAAATTCAGAAAGTAACGTATAGTTTTCCAGAACCAGAAGTAGTTTAAAACAGCAGTCTCACTATTTTCAATCAAGTAAAGTTTTTACATGTGGTTGAGTACTTGGCTAACAGTCAAAGAAGACAATTTATTCTCCTTATTCTGCACTTGACATAGTTCTCTGAGGTATGAAGTATGTAGTCATAGTGTCGAACAGTGCGTGGTACTTCATTCTGAGGAAAACAGTGCTAACCCAACCCCTTCAAGCAGTGAAAGCAAATCTATACACTGTAGTTTTGCAGGGACGATGGATTGAAAGGGATCATTGTATGATAGACAACAATTGTGGGATTGTGACACTGCGACCAGTTCAGGGCGCACACTGCACTGTGAATGGATGTGAAGTCACTAGATCATGTCGTCTGTCACAAGGTAAGGCTTACTTTTTCTGGGAATCCGCTATTGTACTCAGCTTACCTCTGGAGCTTAGAGACAAGGATTTATGGAACTCATGCAGATCTAAGAAATGTATCTCTCAGTCTCCTACTGCTGCCTAGCACCATAAGGTGTGATCCATGACTAGAACTTCCAGACTGAACATTAACAACCACACAGAAAATAAAATGAAGACATAGGTGATAATATTAAGACCACTTTTGGCAGCAGTAGTCTGTAGCCTTCTGAAAAGAGAAGACCTGTAGTCAAGGCACTGTTGTGGAAAGTAGTGGGACTAGCTCTAAGCCAGCTGACCACTGGCGGGGTGTTTTGGCAGTTACGAAATATGCTTGAAATGACCTTCAACTTTGTCACAGTGCAGTTAGGTGGAGGGTACTAGCCACTGAGTTATAGGCTATGGTGAATAAGCTAGGATGAAATGGAACAGGCTCACATATTTTCAGGTTGTTTAAAATTAAAAAAACCCCCAACAATCAGTTTCAGGGAACTTGCAGTCATCTGGATTCTTAAAAAGACAGTGTAAAACAAGTTTCCATCAGTTGTTTGGTTATGTTTTTGGTATGAAGTCACGCTGGTCTTCAGTATTAAGAGGGAATTTACTGTTATGTTGAGTTTGCAGAATTCTCTGAGATTAGTTTCTTGGATTGCTGTCATTACAGAATGATAACTCTGCTGTCATACAATGGCAAATTTTAAAAATAGTTCTCTGCTCTGTGATGGTCAGAAAGCTGTTGGTCAGAATATTTTTTTTCTTTTAACATATTATTCTCTAGGAGTTTGTATATACGATAGTCTATATACTAGAGTTGAGAAACTGCTAACATTCTAGAGACTGGCTGTTTAATGAATTATGTCTCTGTAGAGTTCTAATTAATTTTTGTTTACAGGGGCCCTTGTAGTCCTTGGCAAGTCTCATAAATTTAGATTCAATCACCCAGCAGAAGCTGCTATCTTAAGACAAAGAAGATCAGTAAGTTCTAAAACTGTATTTTCCTTCCCTAATTCTTCATTGATTTTCCTAATTATTTTCCCTCTTAAAAGCAAGCCTGATATAGATAATATTTCTTCTCATCATCGTATTCACTTGCTTCATTTCCTCCATCTAATGGTCTGTAATGACACTAAACCTTTTGTGGGAGGACACTAGCACTTCTTTCAGATGTGCTTAGCAAAAGATGATGCAGATCCCTTGAATAATTTAGTATTTCCTATTTCTAGTCATGACTGTGGTAGGATTGAAACAGAAAGGCAGAATGCTACAGTGAAAAGACCAGTTAAGAATCTTTCCATATTTGATTATTTTCTGAATTATCTTCTTTCTCTGTCACTTCACCATCCTGAATGAGGTATACTAGAAGAAATGGAAAATTTAGGGGATTAAGTGCTTGAGTATTGTTGATGCTGAAAGAGCTTAATTTTTACATACATCAGAAGTACATTAATTTCTATATACATAAGAAGTATATAAAATATTTCTTGGTATGTTGATCTCAGGAATTAACTACTGCAAGATATTATTTGGTCAGCTAGTTCAATAATATTTCAAACAAATGAGATAATTCTTAAAATGACTGGTATATATAACTAAAAAAACTAACTTAAAGAATGCAAATTTTCTGGTTTAGGATATAACCATATTACCAACTGATATTGGCAAGAATCAACCTATTTTCATATAGTAATGTTTTAAACTTTCTGCTCAACAGCCCTTTTGTGCTCACTCCTGTAGTTGACATAAGGGGCTTAACTTCCATTTGTTTTCATTCTTAATTTCTTGATTAATGAAACATGCAGTACATTAAAACAGAGCTACAAGAAGAGGTGTACTCAGTAACAAATACCTAGCAATTTTGCAAATTATCAAAGACTAAGCAGAAGTGTAAGTGGGATTATGAACTCACATGGGAGGTATCATGAAGCATTGCACACAGTAATTAGCAACAAATGTTTTAATGATAACTTGGAAGTTCCTGGGTTGCTGTGATATTTTTTCCTTCTGTTCTTATGTTGTGTTGTGTAGATTAATGAAACTCCACCCATTCTGAGTTGTGGAGCTTTGGACTGGCTCAACTTGGATGGAAGTTGCACTCATTCTCCTCACTATATCCTTTCTTCTCTTAACAAGTAAGTTTGAAAACAAACAAACAAGCAATTTCTTATGTTGCATTAGGTCTGCAACCAAGACTTGGTTCAGACAAAAGTAAGCTGTATATAGAATAGGTCCCACCGTGTTTTCAAGTGATCAAATAAAAGTGTCCAAGAAAATACATTAGCCAACTGACTAATATATAGTCTTATGATATCCAGGCAACAAACCTGAAAAGTTATTTATTGATGCACAATGAATATTGATGCACAATTAAGAAAATGCCTTGCGTAAGACTGTCAGACAGCTTTAACTCAATTCACTTGCACATCTGCATTATAGCTGTTTTGATTTATGAGCTAATTATGATTTTTACAATATTTTTACTTCAGTGCACAGAATGGACTTTTCTAGATATGAATCATGATTTAGCCAAGCTAATTATTACCAGTTCAGTTTCCCTGCTAATTTGTTGTGGAAATCAGAAGGTTTGTTTGTTCGTAAATTCCCTTTAGTTCAAGTCCTCATTGAGCCATTGTGATTCTCTCTTTTTTTAAACTGAACAGTAAATAAGTCATAGACTGCTTCCAAAATGTTGAACTGCTCATACTCACAGTGTCTAGAGTATGCTTTTCATGGCAGAGCCTTTCTGAAAGGGAAAGGATTGGGGTGATGAAGGCAGTGACTAATGTGTATCAGGAAAATGAATGAAGATATCTCTTGTGTTTCGGGTCATAACATGGAAAACAGAATTTCACGGAATTAAATGTAATTGGGTTCTTTCTCTTTTTCAATTCCTCTCAGCCTGGCACATTCAATTGACCTGTTAAAGGCAAGAAATAGCTATCTTCTCATTCATGTCTGTTGATAGTTCTGCTTCTTGATAGAGTGTTTTTGGTGTGGTGACATACTGAGAAACTTTTATCTCTTTCTAGAGGAAGCATCTCATCTTGTTTTTATAAGCATAAAATGTTTTCTCTGTTTTGAACAGCTCTTAATACTTCTAGTCAAGTGGCTTACTTTCCACCTTGGATAGTGTGTTTCTGTATGTTCCTTTGAATGTGTCTAATCTCTGCATTTGCTTTTCATTTGCTGCAGTGATACCTTTCTATACAAAATGGTATTTCATTTTGTTTCTTTACTGAGGTACATTTTATACATCACTGCTGTTATTTTCTTTATAAAAATTACAAAGAATTTAAAAAATAAGTGTTTGTCTAATGACCTTCAAAAGTAGATACAAGTTGCTCTTTACATGAGTACAGACATCAGAGGTGGAGTTTTTGTCACAGAAATTTGTTGATGGTCCTAGAAAAACCTGCAGAAATCCTGAACCATTGTGAGCAATTTAGCACAGAATTGCACTTGGTCTTCACCATTTTAACCTGTACAAAACTGAAGAACATTTCTGATTTATTTTTTCCAGACCATGGTCAGATAGCAGTTTTGTTTGTGCTGATCAATTTTTTAATCTCTTGGACATTGCTATGCATATTACATTGCGTAACATTACTCTCGTACTTCACTAGAGTGTTTCAGATGGTTACTTCAGTGAAAATGAAAAGCGTTATGGTATTGCATTCGCTTGATTTTTATGAATGTCCATCTCTTAAAGGAATAAGCTATAAACCATGTCTAATATTAGTTGTCTTTAACTTTACATAAGCCAGTGGTCTCTTTTTCCTCTTGAACTGTTTTTTAGCAAAGGTAAACTGAATTGATCCACTCAGCCTTCCTTTACAGTATCCAGTAACCCTGTATTTCAGTACAGACAAGTAGTTTTGCTCATGTAGGATGACTGAGACATCTAGCCTAAGATCTATAATATGAGAATAAAATTAAACATATGTAGTCTCTCATGTCCAGCTTTTGTGGAAAGAAAATTCAGTGTCAAGTACTGAAAGGTGTGTCTGAGGTACTTTGTGAACAGTAATACAGGAGTGAGTGGACTACAAGGAGTGCTTATTTGCTCATCAGTAAAAAGTCCACCTAGTGCATGGTCTTGTCTCTGTCCAAAAGAGATGCTTAGATGGAAATATACAAATAGGGCAAACTATGTGTGTGTTTCTCCCTCTGTCTCCCCCCTCTTGCTTGACAGTGCTTGATGCTCTCCCAGCTGGTAGCAATCTGCATCTTAGTCTTCCTCTACTGAAAATTACAAAGAGGCTTCAGTGAAGTTTTCTTGCCTTCTTTTTGAACGTCTTTATGATTTCCTGTTTTTATTTTTACAGTCAAAAATGTAGAAACTGCAAAGAAAACAAATGTTCTCCTGATCTAAGGTAAGAATATTAATGTATCTAAATCATGCTGATTTTTTTGGCCCCTTTAGCTTTGTCTTTCTCCTGTGTTACACTGATTTTTTCCAGAAGAGATGCAAACTAAGCTTCAAGCTTTAATTTGATTTTATCGTATTGAAACAAGAATCTGTACATGCAGCTGAGGTATAGGCAAGTCTGTGAAACTATGTTCTTTATTCATACTTGATCTTGTACAAATAGTTTGCACCTTTGTTGCATGTGTAACCTGTATTTTAAAGCCATGACTACAACGGGGTTTACACAGAAGCTGCCACCAATTTACAATATATAAGAACCCTAAAACATAGAAAATTTTATGTCAGTAGTAGGTACTGTGAATACTTATTAGTATATTGCACCTGGGGAGGAACAACCCCATGCACCAGTACAGGCTTAGGGTGGACCTGCTGGAGAGCAGCTCTGTGGAGAGGGACCTGGGTGTCCTGGTGGATGGCAGATTAACCCTGAGCCAGCAGTGTGCCCTTGGTTGCCAAGAAGGCCAGTGGGATCCAGCAGGTCATGGGAGGTTCTCCTCCCCTTCTGCTCTGCCCTAGTGAGGCCCCATCTGGAGTACTGCGTTCAGTTCTGGGCTCCCCACTTCAAGAAAGATGAGGAACCACTGGAGAGAGTCCAGCGGAGGGCTACGAGGATGATGAGGGGACTGGTGCATCTCTCCTGCGAGGAAAGGCTGAGGGACCTGGGCTTGTTTAGCCTGAAGAAGGCTGAGAAGGGACCTTATAAATGCTTATAAATGTCTTAAGGGTGGTTGTCAGGAGGATGGGGCCAGACTCTTTTCAGTAGTGCCCAGCGACAGGACAAGGGGCGATGGGCACAAACTGAAGCATAAGAAGTTCTTTCTGAACATGAGGATGATCTTCTTTCTGAGGGTGATGGAGCACTGGAACAGGTTGCCCAGGGAGGTTGTGGATTCTCCTTCTCTGGAGATATTCAGACCCCGCCTGGACAAGGTCCTATGCAGCCTGCTGCAGGCGACCCTGCTTCGGCAGGGGGGTTGGACTAGATGATCCCCAGAGGTCCCTTCCAACCCCTACCATTCTGTGATTCTGTGATTAGTGTATTGAAATTTCTTGGACAAGTTGGGTTCTTTTCTGGTGAGAAGAGAATGGCTTTATGGAAGAGTCCAAAAAGGAAGTCCTGGCATAGAACATGGTTCATTCATGCAAAGAAACACAGCAGCTGCACACAAAAATCATTCAGAAATTGTCGGGCTTCTGTGGGTTAAAGTACTCTTTAGTCAGGAACTGATGGTACTTTGCTTTCTTCTGGATTTTGTATTTCAGAACATATGAACATGTATATCATGGTAATGATTACGTACAATCTTATTGCCCATGCTGACAATATGATGACATCTTTCTCATCTACTTTTCATGGGTTGAGTTAGCAGTTAAACCTTAAATCATATGTTAAAATATTTTGAGAAATCGGAAAGAAAACAAATTTATACCATTGCCCCCAAATATTAAAACTTTAGGCATGAAACTTTCCTTGAGAAGGGGGTGTCATTCATTGTACTTTTACTTGGCTGTTTGCTCATACACCCTATTCAGAAGAGCCCCAGCACTTCAAACTTCTGATGTTTGTTGTATGCCAGTAAACATACGGAAGGCTTGTGACTGGCATCAGTCATCATGTGACAACATCACCACAATTAAGTCGATAATGAAGTTCTTGCTCCTGTCATTGTCTTAATACCATACTGCATATAAATATAAACCCTGATTTTGTTCTCTTGCTGATTTGAAAAAAAAAAACAGGAGTTGTTCCATTAGAGTCCAGAGGTATAGCAGTACACTGAATTAATTTTAGCTGCTTGGAACATGTTTGAGCTCTCTTTCCTTAAAAATACCAACATTGTTAAACCAGAAGAAAAGAAAATCATCTTATAAGGATGTGTGAAATGCTACTGAACTGGAAAGGAAACAGTGCACCTAGTTATGGCATCTGATTGTGGAGAACACAACACAATTACTATTCTAATGTGGTATAGTTAACATGTCCAACTAATGTTTGTAAAAATAATACTCTGAGTTCTTGCTAACAGCTTTCATCTGAGAATTTTTAAGTGCTCTACAACACAAGTTAAAGAAATCTTTTGCATCTCTTAAAAGATCCCTCAAATATTTCATTTCATAGAGAAATACACCATGTTTAATTACAGCAACTCTACAACTTACAGCAGAATTATGTGTCGTGAGTTAGCAGGGGAACTGACTGATTCTGTATGTAACTGAAGTCATAAGGGGAAAACCTGTGATAAACTGAAATTCCAGCTGAACTGGAATTTAGCAAGGCAGCAGTGACCTTTACTGGAGTGCCTGTCTGTGTCTTGTGTCTGTGACTCCTTGCCAAAGGAGGGTATTTAAAGAGTTGCCTTAAATAAGTCACTGCCTTACTGTTGTTTAGGGGGTTTAGGCAAATGGAAGAAATGAGATTTTGCACAAAAAAGCTAAGAAATCCCCAACAAGCCAAACAACAAAAAATGCATAGGTATGCTTTTTCTATAAGCAAACTAGCTAATCAAAAATCCAAATGATATTTCACCTGATGGTGACTTCACTGAGGGGGATTCCTCTGTGTGCACGTTTCTGAAAGTTCCTTATTTCTAAAGGTTTCTGGCTCTGCTAGCCGTTTTGACTGGCCTGATTTCTGGTTCCTGCCGCCTCCCCTCCCACTCTTGCTTTGGATTGTGTGAGTGGCATTACTTCAGGAGGCTGAGGGAGGTGATAACACAAGCTCTTCACATCTCCTTCATCGCTCTTCCCTTAGCTATAGGGAGGAGAAGGCAGAGGCTTGAACCTCTGTGCTAGGCAGAAGCAGATGTACGATCCCGTGCAGCTGCGTGATGCTTGGAGCCCCTGCAGGAAGGGCCCTGGGTTGCGCACGGGTAGAGGGGGAGGATGGAGCTGGGGTGAATACATATCAGTGGATAGGCTTAAAACCCTGACTTGTGATTGCTCTCAGTGCTGGGATTTGCAAGGTTGCAAAGTGCCTTGCCAACATCTTTTTTTCTGCTTTATCATTAACTCTACTTCCCCTGGAAAAAATCATTTGTAAAAGAAAAATGGGACCTGAACACTAGGCAAACAGAAGGCTGAGGGTGCTAACTTGATTGATGTTTTCTTGCTAACTTGATTGATGTTGGGAAAATTGGTAAATTTCAGCTTTTGGCAGCAGTGGTTATTTTCACTTGAGTTTCTCTATTTGAGCCTTAAGATTTTGTTGCAGAAGGCATTTAGCCTCACCCCAGAGCTATTGCTGCCATAGTTACTGAAAACTGCATTATGCTGTAGCAGCCGCCAGCCTCTGCATCAGCAGCAGAAGTGTTTGGGGAAGAGGGGAGGAGAATTGCACAATAGGATCCCTGAGAGCTGACAACAAAACAGGCTGGAAAAAATGTGGATTTACAGATGGTTCATTTAGCATGCGTCATGCAAACTTTGTGGAGAGAAAAATGAGATGGAACAACAATCCGGCAGTATTGGTATAATACGAAAATTTTCTCAGTAATTTGTGATTAGTTTAAGGTTGGTGTCTTTTTGTTGTTGTAATTTTACTTGCTGTTTTTAAAGATTTACTTGGAGGAGGGGTAACTGTTGACACTTCTTGCTGCATTTGGTACATCTAGAAATCTGCAGGCTTTTATTAAATTCTCTGCAGGGTTGCTTTTTTTAGTGTGCTATATGCCAGAGTGTGCTGGTCCCGTGAAACTGAGATTTTATCTATGTCTTGATACTTACAGAAATGAAGCTGTTTGTCTTATGTTTGTCCTGAGGTTATATTATTTCCTGCCAGAACTATACTAGTGTAGACTGCTTATGTGGGAAGGCAGGAATACAAGCAATAGCAGAAACTGGTGTGTGCTTGACTCCTGTATCTCACAGTATTCCAGTATTTCAAGTCTAAATTTAACAATAGATCTGTTTTAAGATGTTTTAGGTGAAAGAAATGAGTGACCTCATCTACCTATTACAGAATGTGGAATATGGCTAAATTCTTATGTTAACTGGATTGATATTTGGTTTTAGTTTAATCATTCAAACATGTATTACACAGACTGATTGTTCTTTTAATTGTCTGTTAGGTGATTTAGCTACGAAGTGTGTGTGAATCTGTTCTTTTCTTTCTGAGCTATTGTCGCCTCATTTTTCAGTTTAGTTTGTCGTGCTATTTCCACAAGCCAGCAAGAGTGTGTTGACGTGACATAGCATGTTCGAAGGTAGAAAAGGAGTATTCTTACTTCATGTTCTTGGTTTCAGCATTTCTATGATAGGCAGATCTGTATCCCAAACCAGCCAGTCATTTTGCTCTCACAATCAGTAGTCTCACTGCCAGAGGAAAAACACTCCATCTTCTGGCATACCTGTATTATGTAAGTGGCTCTGCATGAATTTTCATTATCTTTTTGTTCCGCTTGAGAAAACCATCTTTAAGAAGCAACTTCATAAAAAGGTGTTTAATGTTCGGTCTCTGTATTCAGACCTATCTTTACTGCAATACCTGTTTTTTGTTTTGTACTATTAAAAATTAGGAGATGAAGCAAAGAGGCACTGAAATAGCAGCAGAACTGCAATTTGTGTATATACCTTCAGCAACACTATTTTGTAACAGAAACTTTAACCTTAGAGAGAGAGAATTGTAACAACTAGCTACATCAGCAGAACAAAACAAGTAATAATACTGTAATGGTTGCTGTGCTGTGTTTGTTCTTCCAAGGTTTAAAGTGAAGTATGGGTCTGCCTCTGTACTGTGCCTTTTTGGGGTGTAGTCATAGTATGGAGCTGTGATTAATAACATCACTTTGGCCTACATCATGTTCTGCTCTGTGTGCAAGCACACATGCCTGTTGGAAAGGATCTTACAGTTTCATGTTAGTTCAGGAAAAAGCCATTACCACACACATGAGGGAATACATTGACACACTTCCATGTGCATTTTTTGCATTGCTTATTCCCTGATATGTTATAATACTGGGAGGGGAGTGGGGTGTCAGCATTGTTGGAAAATACGGAAAAGCTTATAACCCTCTCCCAGCTGTAAACAGATGTTACCTAACCACCTCTGCGAGCATTGTGAGGTCTTTGAATTGAAATGCAACACAGTTGTTTCATATACTTAAATGTTCTGGGTTTCAATTTGTAAACAATGTGTACTATGATAGGTTAATTTTCTGGAAAGGATGGCTGAGAGCTAGAAGTCGTAGTTAGGAAGAATATAATTCATTTTGTAAGAGGAATTTCATTTTATCTAGTTTTAGTAAACAGTTGCAGAACAATTCTTTGTTTTATTATCATGCTCCACTTTTCAGCCTTATTGGCAATGACTTAGTTTCCTCAATCTTGTACAGAATGGTGCTAATAATAAGAAATGAATAGAAATCAGCTCTTCTGATACTTGACTTTCTGATCTTTGATAATGTTAATGGATCCTCATCACTCCTCTTGGATGAACATACTTTGCTTCTTTCACACATGTCTCAGACTAAGTGACTTGCCCAAGGTCATGCAATTGTCCGGTAACAAATTTAGACTCACATTTCTCAACTTTCATATCACTGTAGGAATCAGAGCTTTTATATGTCTGTAGCAAAACAGGTTAAAGACTGCCTCATCATCAGACTACACGCAGAGACTGAACATTTACAATTGCTATTAAGGTTTATTAGTTTCAATGTATCAGCAAGAAGAGGCTTCAGCTGATGTCAGGGCGGTTAGGTTTAGTGCATAGGCATCCAGAGGCAGTCCTCACCCTGAAGACCTTGCAGCCTAAGTACGTGAAAGCACAGGGGTCATATAACTGCTCCAAAACCAGAAAGCTTTTGTTTCAGATCTGTACTTTAACCTCCAGATTGTGTGGCTGCTCCATTACATTTCCCTTAGAAAATATGAAAGATAACCTGGAAGCCTCATTCAGGGAAATCCTCCCTCAGATTTTTCATTAAAGCCATGGGAGCTTTTCCTAAATGAGATCCTTCAGATTTAATGCTCTGTTCAAAAAGTGATTCTTCTTTAGGTAACCAATCTAGCTTTAACCTCTGAGTTTGTCCCCCTGAGTAGTTGGTAGCATTACTAATACCTGGACAGCTGGAGATTTGTAATGGCTATACGAGCGTTTCAGTGCTGCAGTGAGGTGTCAGTTCAAACCTACGTCAGTTGAATGAGAAATGACGCATCCCACTCCTATTTCCTGGGGATCAATTAAAGTTTATCTGAGAGGAAAAAAATTACAAATCGCAGATTGTTGGCATCTTTGTAGTCAAGCCAAGGACAAATGGATCTTGGAGCTGCCCGTTCTTTTAATTTGTTCCTGTGGGTCCCAAACAGACACAAACCATTTCACAGATGGCAGTAGCAAAGTTTGTACTCTCACTGTTTGCACCATGCCAGGCAATTGAACAGATGTTCTTTTTTGAGTTATTCTCTCCAGCATTACATTTACATAAACATTAAAAACAAACTGAAATCTTGTTTTTCTTAGGTGACTGAAAGAGAGTCACAGTAATCTTGTAAATTATTGAGAATCTTAAGGCTTTTATGTAGTGGGGCTTTCCCACTGCTTCTTAAGAACGTGAAATGTATGTTCCATGTAAAGGTACTCCAGAAGATTTGCAGACTTTGGCTGCTTAATTGTTTCATCTGTTTTGTCTGCTAGTCTAGCACACAGAATCAAAGTTGTTGCTGTAGAAATAGTTGCTTTGAACACATGCTTACAGTTCGAAATAGACATGTCAAATTATTTCCTATGTAGCAAAGGTCAAATGCTCTTTTCATACAGGTGACCTTGTATTGGTAATGATTTTATAAACAACATGATGTTTCCAAAGCATTCCCTTTGAAACTATATTTTCGATTTCTTTTGACCCTTAGGGACTCTTTAGAGTTTTGATATCTTTGCTGTCTTTAAAAGTATAATAAATGCATCATTATAATATATATATAATTTACTGCATTAGTAAAATATATTTTTAAATTTTTTTCAAGACTTAAAGATCTAATTTGCTGAGGTTACATACAATAATGTGGTGTTTAGAAACAAGACAGGCAAAGATCTTATATCACCTTTATACATAAGTTTAACATTAAGAATTTCTGGTTATAATGTTTGGACAGGTGGAATATATATTCCTTTCAGAGGGTTAATGTATTTTAAATATTATCATGGATCATGCTAAGAATAGATACTATTTTGATTGTTACTCTGTGTGTGTGCGTGTAAAATTTTGGCACACGGACAGGAATCAAATATCTTGGAGGGGACTGTAAGGCAGTGTTTCACAGATTAGTCACTTTTCTGATCACGATTCTGCTCCAAATATAGAAGCAGTAACCTAATATAGTTTTTACGTCCAACAGAGAATGGGGTGGTCAAGTTCTTTCCTTGGTACTGCCAGAGACTGTCAGTGTAATCTCAACAATGCCTGTAACTCTTGCTAGGTTGGAGACTTTTTGATCTGAAAACAGAGAAAAATGTTTGTCATTTCTGTAAAGCACTTTGAAGTACTTAGATGACAAATATCCTATATAGCGGTTATAAAATTTTGTAACATATTGACAACACCCCTCCCCAATTTAATTTTTGGAAGATCTACGGCAAAAATCAAAAGTGAAAATATTTTTTAAATTATTTTTGCTATTGTCTTTCTGATGATGGAGTTTTCTGCTTCACCACGAGAGCTTTCATGTTTGCTGGCATTTATGATACTTACAGGACTGTAGCTTGCTGTGACATGCATATACACAGCTACTTTACCATCACAAGTTTTTGACATAAGGCGCCCTTATTGAAAAAAACAGTATCTTGAATGTTGTCTCTTTCTTTAGTAAGATGACTTGTTTTATTACAAATGTTTGGTATTCATTTCTGGTTTAAACTCACTGTCAACATTTCTAACAGCAGAGAAATAGATGCTGTGCATGAAGAGTACAAGCAGAAACTGAGAGACCAGGAAGCTTTCCACAGAAAACAAATTAAATGGCAGCAGCTCTATGTTGAGAATTTAAAGCAGCAGATCGTGAGAGGACAGAGCAAAGCAGAGCAGGAACTAGAAAATGACCAAGCACTAATCAACCAGCAGATCCAAGAAAGTGGGTACCTGCCTCTTCCCCTCTCTCACTTCCATTACTGCATTCTTGCATCCTCTTGATGTTTTTGTTCTAGTTATATTTTTTATTACGGGTGGAACTTTTATTATGCCTTATTACTAGTTTTCTCTTATAATTGCCTTACTCTTGAGAACAGTTATGAAGTTTTGATTAACAGGACTGTTTAATTAGCTCTGCAGGTCACTGCTTGGAGAGACAGTACCAGCACGCTACTCCCCTGTGGCACTGAGCCTCTTGTGTCTCCCAAGCTGCTCTCCGTCCTGCCTCCCTACAGCTTTTCTCTGCTCATCTGTAGTGCAACTCAGTGCCATGTTGCAATGTAGACCGAGTCTGCTGTTGTGTTTTAAGCTTTTCTTGTGACATACCTATGCTTCATTCAATAAGTTGTTCTGGGAGATTGAAATTGAGATGACTGTGGTAGTTCCTACCATAAGCTTTCAGGGGAAACTACTCTAACAACAGGATGCGAAAGGAACTAAGCAGCACTTCCAACATGTGTGTCAGTTCAAGTACTCTCTCTACGTGTTTCATTGATGATGTCACCTGTAACAGTATAGACCATTTACACATGCTTTTAATGAATTTCATTCATCAGGAAAAATAGGGCCATGGCATAAGACCATGGTTCAAACTGAATTTTCTGTGGTTGCTATGCGAGTTTTAAATAAAGAAAACACATCTTAGAAGTAGGTGGGACACTGAAGTTCAGAGCTAAAATCCCAGTCCCAGTAAAGGGAAAGAGAGTTTCACTGGCTTTTATATAGTCGATATTTCCATGCACCCCTGCCCGTTTATAGTATAAAGAAAAATGTATTAAGATACTCTGTGGTAGAAACTGAAGTGCGACAAATTAAGATTGAAAATCAGATGCAGGTTTTATGTACCCTAAAGATGATTAATTAGTGGCATTGCATTCTCCACTGCTGAATTTGTTTTAAACCAAATCTGGGTTAAAAAAAAGAGGCATGCTTTGGTTCAACTAGGAGTTATTTCTAGGAAGTTCTGCAGTGTTATGCAAAAGTACTAAAGGCTAGATCACTGATCAGATTTTGAAAGGCAAATAGCTATGTCAGAAGGTGGAGTCACGCCGTATTTGGAGAGTTATTTTTTAGTGCCAGTGGCTTCTGGCCCACAGAGATGCTGCTTTGTATGCCAGCAGACATATTCAGCAAGGAGTCTTAATGGGGCTGGGCTGCTCCTTAATGAGTTTATAGAATGATTTGGGAACATATTAAAGCTTGAGATGTTTTTGACCACTGAAATTGGGTGGTTGTAGTGTTCTCTAGTTTGTCTTCTGATTAATTAATTGATCCAGGTTTCTTGATAACCAAAGTATGCTTATTACAAAGGCACTGTTCCCACTTGGCAAAACCTGCTATTGGTTCCTGCAAGAGGAAAACTTCTCTGAATTTTTGGAAGCTTGTCAGACCCAAATTTATGAAGTCTGCTATCTTTTAATTATGCCAGCCACAATGAAGAGATTAAAAGGACCTTGTGATAGGATGTAGTAGAAATGGGCTTAGGATATATAGCTAGTACAGAGAACCAGGAGAGTTCCCCCAAAATATCTTTATTTTGTGGCTCTGTAGACTTCTCTGCTTCCATCTAGTTCTGCTGTTTTTGTGGTGTTCACGCGAAGCTTAGCCAGGCAGGTAGTTTTTGCCAGCCCAATACAATTCTTCACTTGGCAACCCACCAAATTTCTCCACCTTTTCTGTGCCCTCTGTGTCTCAGTTCCTGACAGAGGCAAGTTTGTGAGCAGAGATTAATTAGCATCTTGGAGCTTGCAGCTCTGTTGCAGGGAAACTTGTGTCTGCCAAATATTCTTCTTGCTAGAAACATGCAAAAGAGGACAGATCTGGAAATAAAGAGTTGAGAAAAAAGCTTTGTATGTGAAAGTTAAAAATGTTGTTAAGAAAAATTAACTAAAATCCTGACTAAAATGCTTCCTTTTATCTGTAGAGTAGCCATAGAGTTAGAATTCCTACTTCTGTGTATGTGCTGTGTGGAGAGCTGCCACCATAAACAGAACAGGAGACTCATTGTGGTAGAAATCACTAATAAAGTATGTTTAACAAGATCAGCAGTGACCAAGCAAGTGATGCTGACAATGCCTATACACTAATGATTTCTTACTTTAGGGAAACATCCACAGCCCAAAATTCTTCTCTTGCAGCTCAGCTGTGCAGAGCTGCAGGTAGACCTTGTTCATCACATCAGACTTAAATACCTCTTAATTCCTAACCCCCTGAATTGCAGATTGCTGGATTTTAGATTGAAGGTAAGCCCAGTCAAAAAAATGTTGCTGGTAGTAAGACAGAAATGCTCTGAAAAGCTTTGGTCCTTTGAGAAATGCTCTACTTGTCAAGGAACTCTGCCTGTGATTTTTACATTGCTTTTTCAACTAAGGATACTTTTTTGTTGGCTTGGTGCAGTTGAATATGTATATTTTTATAGCAGCATAAAAATGAACGAACTGTGCTTTGTTGAGAGAACATGTCCAAGCCACCAGACACAATCTGGTAGTGGTGATCTCAATAATCCCTTCTTTTGATTGTTACAGTTCACTATAGCTCAAATTGAAGCCAGCGCACTCTGAAAAAAACACTAAGCATTGAATGAATTAGTCTTGCATCCAGGGTTAAAAACAAATCAACCTGGTGTTATGTTTTCTTTATTGCTTCCCCATTGACTGCAACGATCAGGTTCTGCATATTTGGAGAAGATTAAATGTGTAAGCAGAGATAACATATTTTAATATCTAATTAGGTTAATCAGTTGGTTTGTGAGCATATTTAGCATTTATGAAATATGGAGAACATTAACAAAATCAGAGAAGCTAACTCTCTTTGTGGAGTGGTGATTTTATGAAAAATATGCGTTGACTGGTGGTATGAGCTTGTCTTTCTTGAATTATGTTTGTCCTGATAGCTAAAGGTTGTGTTGGCTTCACCAGTGTCCTTGCCATGAGAGTATTTATTTCAAGTACATGACATGCTGAAGTGCTTACGTATGATACGTGGCTTCCCATCAGGCTGTTTTGGCAAGTTGGAGCAGCCGTAGTTGCAACAGGTGGAAAATTGGTGGTTGTTACTCTACCTCAGCCAGGAGCCACACAGTTTTTGTGGTGCTTGAGAAGTTTCGATCTGATGGGTTTAGAGCGGCTGGCAGAACTGTCCAGCAGGTACCTGTACAGTTGCTTCCTTGTAACCTTGTCTTCAATCCAGTTTGAAGGTTGCGCGCCTGTCCACAGGACTGCTAGCTGGCAGCTGCCCTGGCAAATGAGGCACGTTGCAGCTGAGGCGTAGAGAGGTCTAGGCTTCAGGTTTACTGAACTTGCCACCAGTAAGGGCAGGCACAAAAATTGCCATTTCCTATGCTAAAAAAATTTCCTTAGCATGACTCTGGGCTCCCTCGCATGCCTAGGTAAGTGAGAGAAAATAGTTGCAGGTGGGTTTTGTTGGTTCAGTCAAGGAGGAAGGGATAGGAGCAAAAGAGAAATGTTTGGTTTAGAATAGTTGTAAAACACTCAAATGTTGTGATGAGAAAGTAACATTTTAAGATTGCACAAGTGCTTATTTTTTTCACTCAACATGTAGGAATTTATTAGCCAAAGGCTCATTAGTGTGTGCATGGAATTCCATTTGCTGCGTTAACACACAGGCTCTGTTTAGCTCTTTAAACTTCCTCTTCTCGTTCCCTTGTTAATTCTGCTCTCAGTGCACATACATTCATTCCCTAAATAACACATACAAAGTTTAACATGTGACTTTGGAATAATTAAAGCAGAAGTAGTTATATTAGTGCATTATATGTATATAATATAGCATATTTCACAGTAAAAAGCTAATAAAGTCATACTTCACTATGGTGAATATATACCCTATATATGAAAAGTGCACAGAATTTGAACCCAGGCCTTTTAATGCTTCTGTTGTATTTTAACAACAAAATCGATGTGACATTTGAGTGTAATCTTTGAGAAATTGCAGTGCGTTCTACTATTTGCTTACAAACAAGGTCTTATCCACCAGTCTCCTTAGCTGTATGAGCCAAGCCCCTGCTTATGTCTTGCAATTGTTACCCGAGTCCTTAGCCCAATGGAGAGGCTTTCGGTTATCAATAAAGTGCAGCAATGATACATTTTTCTCTGAATGATTGGTCAAGACTCTGCTCTACATGCATAGAAATTCCGTTCTCAGATGAGCTCTCAAGGCTGATTAAGAAACAAGATAGTAATGAACAATGTTTTACCTTTGATTTTTACTTTCTTTCAATCGTTGTTTTGTTTACAGACCGGCAGTGGCTTATAAATGAGAATAAACGACTGGCTGCACTTCAGCAACAGCAGAGGGAGTTTGCAGTGCAAACAGAGGCTAAGCTGTATGCTGAGGCTGAAGTGCAGAGCACAATTGGGCTGGACATCTGCCCTTCCCTGCTACAGCAGAACAAGAAGAGACTGGTGCAGCTGGAGCTCTTGCGAAGATACTCCTTAAAAAAGGCAGAAAGAAACATAAGACGGAAAAAGGTCAAATTCCAGCTGGAAAGGATAGTCAAGAAGCAGAAGTTACTGGAAGCCAAGCAAAACCTAGAGCAGCTGGAAGCTAGCTGCTGGCTCAGTGAAGAGTGTGTGAAACAATCCCAAGTCCTAAATGATAATACTGCTATACCATGCTCTTCGGATCACCAGTTGCAAAAGAGAAGGAAGTCATTGGGTTCGAGTTCCTTGCAGCACAGGCAGCATTCATTCTGTAATCCACATCTGCCCCAGGTACCCAGGTAAGTTAACATCTGCCAATTCCTCTGCACTTTAAAAAGTAATTTAAATTCAAGGTATTTTCAGTGGCCACCTGTAATCCAGAATGCCTTTCAATGTATTGAAACAATCCCAAAGCTGGCAATATCAGTGAACTTACTATACTGTATGTCACACTAGAGCTGTTTGTCCTTTCTGCTCGCATCTGTACAGTGCATTCCCTGCTGAGCATTTTGATATGGTCTTTCTCACTTTTTTACATTGTTTTCCCAAGTCTTTCTGCACCTTTTTTATCTATGTGAATGCTTTCCAGAACAGGCGTAACTCTTGTTCTTACCTTGTTCAAACTGTTGGTAAATACTAATTTCTGCATCATTTTATCTTGATTAGGGTCAAACTCTTCCTTCAGAATATTTGCATCATTGGAATGATTCTGGATTGGACTTTTAAGTAGGTTGGTCTTTCTCAACCTAAATAAACATCTCTACGCAATGCTAAAAAGTTGGGGTGCTAGGGTGTCTATCACAGCATGGTCCTGGAGGCATGAAATAGCTAAATTCTGCCAAGTGGATTTCTGTGACTTAGACCCATTCTTTATTTTTAACAAATGTTTGCAGCTACTTGAGCCTACAGACCCTAAATACCAAGCTATACCACATAGCATCGAGCTATTCCTTTGCGTTGCAGAACATATTTCAGGATATCTAGAGGAGCGTACAGTTACTGACAGATTTTTTTATTATTATTTTTTTATTCTCTGCTAGAATTTGCTTTTGAAAGGCATTAAGATTGTTGCTTCATGTGTTGTTACTCTTAACTACAAGACATTACTGATGTGGAAGCCCTGTAAAGTATATTATTCAAGCAAGGATTGGACTTTATTTCTTCTTTATTTCCACAGCTGTTTGTTGAAGAGGGAGACTGTCTCAAAGTTATCTACCTCACCAAATATTGATCAATGCTGTGAAGGCAGTACCACGGGGAGGTTGTCATCTTTAGAATATCTTTACAGAAGAGCTAAAGGTGTTTCTGTGAGTAATGACCTTAATGATGAAAAAGGGATCTCCTTTTCAATCCAGAGGCAGCTAACTGAAAAACAAAAACCACCTTCATTTGGAAATAAAAAAGGAGCAGAACAAGACTCTAATTATTCAGCTATCATGGCTTATAGCAACAAAAATGATCAAAAAATTGAAAAGTTGGATGACAACCCAGGGCGAGCTGGATCTCAAAACCAGACCTCTAAAGGCTCTTTTCCTGATCTTTTTAAGGAGAAAGATGAGCCTGAAACCTTTATTACAGGGACGAGAATGACAAAAGCAAAAGTGCTAGGAGATTTAAGTCAGCCTGCAAGTAGCAATCTAGAACAAAATAAAGTTCAGGTATCCAATAAAAAGACTAGAATAGATATCAATGGAGAAGGCCACAGGTCTTCTCCAGAAAACTTTCCTAAAGAAATTAAGAAAACAGCGTATGGAAACCCACCATCATCGCATCTAAACCAAACAGCCAAGAACTGGAAGAGAGAGACAAACTCAGCCTTGCCAAGTCATGAGAAATCATCAGTGGAACAGCAAGAATTTCTGATGGTGGCAGCATCAGTGGGAAATCTCACTAAGATGAACACACAGGCACCACTCTCTTACGTTGGAAAAAAGTGGCACAGTGCTGAGATGCTAAGTGCTGGAGTGTCCAAAACAGCCACAGATGTGCTAGGGAACTGGCAAGAGGATGATGAAAATGAGATTTCTGATACTGACAGTTCCTATTCTGTAGATTCTCTGTCTTGTGCTTATGCAAAAGCTTTCACAGAGAAACTGAAACAAGAAGATTTTGACAGAAATAAATTTCTTGCAAACCCAGAAGACTCTGAGAGTGACGACAGTCAAATGTCACAAGACTCTCTAGTAGAAAAGGAAATTAAAGCCAAAAGGGAAAATAAAAGCCGATTTCACAAGTCAAAGGCCCACCATGAGCCAGATAAACTTTACAAAAGCAAAACTGATCACCATATTTCATCTTTGGTGACATCATACGCATCTTGTAGGAGACTGGGAAAGCCTGAAAGAAGCTTTTCTCTAGACAGCTTAGGTGATGGAGAAGAGATGCCAACAGAAGATCCAGTAGAAGAATCCAAATCTGATTCATCTGACGAAGTGCCAGCAGAGATTTTTTGGAAGTTACAAACTCCTAGATCACGAGCTTTACAGACTGAGGAAGACCCTAAGTCCAAGACCTGTGACAGAGATACAGAAGAGGCAAATTATGATCTGAAGTTGAGCAGTTCCTTTTATTTGGATGCTAAACCACAGCCTGCTTCCAGTGATGCTTGCAAGCAGTTGCTGAAGAGGACAAAAGTCTCCTTTGTAGAACAAGAAAGGCCTCTTGATAGAAGATTGTATGACACAAGTGGCAATCCTTTGCTTACTACTGATGCTTGGTCTTCCTGTGACTCAAAGGTTGACATCAGCAGCCCCAGAATAACAGTGCCTTCTTCACATGAAAATTTGGAATTTCAAGAAGCTCATCTGTGCTCTTTGAGCAAACCAGAGCTTTGGCTGAAGAAAGATGATCTAAAGCAGTCAGCTGCTGAAGTTTCTTTTGTTTCTGGCTCTAAGCAGATACACAGCATTACTCGTTTATCACATCGTATGAACGAAATAAACACAGTTTTCTTTTCTGACACATCAGAAGTACCTTTACCTGAAACAACAACAACTGCAAGCAGAGTTTCTGGGAGTGGATCATTAAATAAGATTCTTAAGGGATGGACAAACTCTAATGAAAATTCTTCCTTGGAATCTCAGGACATGATGTCTTCATTTGTTAGCTCAATTGGACCAAGCTCCTCTTCTGTTCCTGTTTCAGCAAAGCATGATTATTATGAACATTCAAGGTCAAATAATCCTGAACAACTGAATGAGTTATCTACTTATAGGTCTACCACTGAATGCACACAAAGATTCAGCTGTTTGGAAAGCACCTCCACCACAGACTGTTTGTCGCTGGTATCTAGGAAAAAGGAGGATTCTTTGCCCACAACTCATCCAGAGCTGCCAAAAGATCACAATCTAAAAAACCCTTTTATTTCTGTGTTGCCTGTGCACATTTTGAAGCAGATGAATGGCTGTGTAGATGAAGATTTAGAAGGTGATTTCTTCAGAACTTTTGAAAAAGATGACCTTGATGATGACTACAACTTTATGACAAAATCAAGTATGACAGATTCGGGCAGTGGAAGTGCATCTGTCAGCACACCTGCTGCTGAATCTTCTATAGGACTTGCTCATAATGTGACCTCAGCACAGACATCTGTAGTAAAACAAGTTCAATCTGGAAACCATGGGCAGCTTTTTCCAAGAAGGGAAATACCAACATGTTGTGATGCAGGTTTCTTTCTCAGTGATTTAAGAAATAAGAACTGCTCTCCAATGAGCAGTTACGAGCTTCAGACATTGGCTGGAGAAGGAGCAGAATCAGCTGTTACAGTAGGTCTCCTCAGATCTGGGGAGAGTAATTTGGAAACAATGCAAGAAATGGATTATGAACAAATATCTGCAGAAGAAATAGCAACAGAGACAGATTTCTCCTCACAGAAGACACTATATCGATGTGACCCTTTAGTTGTTGCTCACAGTGCAAGTTATGACCAATCTGCAACACCAATAGAGATATCTCAAAAAGAGATTACCTGTATTGGAACAAGCATGGATAGCTTGGCAGAGATTGCGCCAGAGGTGCCTTCATTCAGAAATAATGAAGAATATGAACCAAAGGATGAAGACTTGTCCTCACTGAATCATTATGAATTCAAAAGCAAACCTGTTTCAAAAAATTGTTCCTATGAATGTGCTCAAGCAGACAGTTGGGCAAGTTGCTTATCCCAAGAAATTTCAGAAAATTCTGCATTATGCATTGATAATATAAGAGAAGAAAGCAGTGAAAGCAAACACAATGTGTTGAATTCTCAGGCTGTAGTTCAGAAAGAGTTTTCACCCAAATATGAAAACCTAGTGGTAAATGAAGTAAGTTATCTCATAGTGAATGTAAATGGGAAAGACACAGAGTCCTTCCCTGCTGCTATTTGTGAAAATACAAATGGTTTTCTCCCAGAATCCAATTCAAGTATATTTTACAAAGCTTCAACAAAAGCTGATCTTTTTCAAAGTGCATCTGAGACTGAAAATTATGATAAACTATTGGAGCATGTCACAATAGTGAAAGGAGATTGCAATGCTACATCTAATCTTACTGTGGAAGTCAATACCACAGAAGGTTGTTCCGATGTATATGCTGGCTGCCTTTGCACAACATGCTCTTCAGAATCAACAGGGCAGAAAAACAGTAGGCATAAGATGACTGACATTTCTGTAGAGTTTGATGCAGCCATTCACTTGGAAACAGAAACACAGAACAAATCATTACTTGAACCAAGAGAAGAGAAAGAAGCTTTTTCTGAAAGTGATTGCCCAGAGGATATCTTGCTTGTTGAAGATGATGTAAACTCAGAATCAGGAAGAGTATTTGAATACAGCACAAATACATCAGCTACTGTTTCTGAAGAGAAGAGTCCGTATATAAATAAAGAATCCAAGTTCTTGAGAAACCCAGAAACTGATGCAGAAGAGCCTATGGTTCCTTATCAGAACACAAATACAAACACTGATGAAGAAATTACAAAATTAATCAATAGTGCAATCAACTTTGAAAAATATGCTTTGGAAATCACATCCAGGCAGATTGAAATTTTACCTGACTACCCAGTAGCCAACATCCAAAGTGTAACTGAAGATGGGAGCGGAGAGGATTTTAAAGACGTTAGTGTATCTCAGAATCCAAAGAAACCTCTTGACACTGTAGCTTGTGAAGTTCAGTGTGAATTTTATACAGATCTGTGCCTGACACATGAAGGGACGGAGATGGATGAACTACAGGTAGCCAGCACTGGGGTAGAGCACACTCAGGAATCAAAAGCACTCGTGCATTCTGGCAGCCGACTTGAAACAAGCAGCTTTTGCCAAAAAGAAAAAAGCGAGAAAATAGAAATAGGTATTTATTCACCAGAGTTTTCTGTTGCTCCCAAATCCACTCCTTCAGCTGTGTGTTCTCACACAACAGATATTACCCAGAATATTTCAGGCTTCCTTGGTACTTGCGAGGGGCTTTTACAGATGAACAGGACAATAGAAAATGTGTTTAACACAGAGGAGGTAGCTGCAACAGTACTAATCACAAGTAGGCAAGGAAATATTTTAGCAAAACCTGAAAATGAAGGAGAAGTAAATTCTAGCAATTTAATTGAACAGTGTGTACCAAACTGTTTGCCCCAGGAAGACAAGGTTAATGAATGTGAAGTGACTCGGACCGAAGAACAAATTATCATGACAAACACTGTGGGGCTGATAATTACAAGGCAAGAAGACATACACACAGATGAAAATCTTTCATTTACTGAAGGGTCTCCAGCTTTACATCAGATGTATTGTGACAGAGATGACAAAGAGGAAATTTTAAATCAATTTCAGATCCCTGAAAAATACCTGACAGCTTCACGACTAGAACAGAATATACTGTTAGAAGATGACTCAAGATGCCATGATCCTACTGAACCGAGTGAAGACAGTGGCTCAGTAGACTCTGTTACAGATACAAGAAATGCAGTCATGAAAGATATCGATACATATGAATATCAAGTTGATGATAGTACTGGTATTGACCAATATAGAATTGAACAAGAATTTAAAAGTCTCCACATTAAAGAGGACAGCCATACGTATATGAGTTGCTCTATGCGATATCCTGAGCATGGCACTTCAGAAAACTTGAACACAGGTATCGTTAGAAAAGGACCTGATATTTGTGAATTGGATCCAGTAGGCTCCAGAGTTGAGGAGGAGAAAGTGCATTTGATGAATCTAGTACAAATGGCCAAAACAGACAAAGAAAAGCAGATGTTTGTAGAAAACACAGAGGAGGTAGAACTGATTGTTTTACAAGACCTGAGTGGACTATTCCCTGAAAACAAAGACAGCTGCCAAATGACACATGATGACAGCAGATTAAATGAAATCTTAAGAGAAAGCCAGTGGGTGTCTACCAGCTTTTCTAGAAATAATGAAGATATCAGCAAGCAACAAAATCCACCAAGAACACAGAAGTCTACTGAACAAAACCAAGAAGGTTCACTTAAAGACTCCCCATGCCAGTCTGTAAACCACCTTTTATATCTTGGAGTGAGTAATGATTCCCATCTTATTCAACATGTTCCCACTGCATTGACAGAACATACAAAACCACCTAACAGCAGTGTTGGAACTGGAGCTGTTCTGCCTTACTACGAAACATTAATGGAGAGTGAGGTCTGTGTTGGTACGCCTGTTGCGGCCAATAAAATCGGAGAAGATGAATATCTTTCTGATAAAACGCAAAGCAGGAGTGTAGCTTTTCTGCAAACCAGGACCACACAGTACAGGGAGGAGGAAGAATCTATTGCATTTAACAATGCACCTGACTATGCCGTATCTGGGCAACCTGTCAATGAGAACAGCTCATCCGCTCCCTACAGTGCAGGTGGTCCTGAGTCAGAAACTCTTGTACTTCAGCAAGGAGCCAAAGGAAACTCATTTTCCTCAGAAAAAACAGATTCTTCTGAAGATATAATTCAGGATGTTCATGAAGAACACAGTGTGCATTTAATGGTTAATAAACTACCAAAAGACTGCCTTAATTCCATAGAAGATACAGCTCAAGTGGAAAAGGGTACAATTGTGCCTGATGCACGGCTCTTGGATAATTCAAACCTGCTTTCTTCTTTAGAGAAAGAAGTGATGGAAGATATGGGGGAAGGGGAAATACATTCTTTACTCGAAATCTCTTCGCAAAAAATGTTTCACAATATTAACACAACTCAGAAAGTACTTCACTCAGGGAGTTCACCACAGCATGATGAGAAGGAGAAATTTGTAAGCACAAGCTATACTACAACAAACAGTAAAAATGCAAATGCAGAGTTCCCTGGTGTAGCTGGATATCGGCATAAGCCCAGAGAAAATCAGGGACACAGGACTTCTGAAGGGTGCCGCATAGACCAACCAGGCAGCACTGCTCCTGAGAACACTTCAGCCCTTTCAGAAGGCCTGAACAAGTCTCCATGGGAAAATCCACATTATAGTAAAGAGTTTCTAAATTATAATAGGAACTTCAGCACTTCTGAATGTTCTCCTGGTCTCCTGAATTGTCCAGCATCATTTGCAGATGTTTTGATTGCCAGCAGTGAAGACAAAGGTAAAAATGATGCTGTTGTCTCAGAAGAAACAAAGTACTTTGAAAGTGAATCAACTGATTTAAGTGTACCTGTAACTTTTCCTGATGTTTCTCAAAAAGGAGATGACAGGAAAAATAATTCTGCAGTTGCAGAGACCACACATGCTCAGAATAATAAACTCCCTGAAAAAGTTGTGAGAACAGATCAAAAAGGGAAAATAATTCAACGTTCTTTCCAGAACTGCAATGACATGAAAGAAAAGAAAATTCAGGAGTACCCAGCACACAACAGTAATACTTCTAGTGTGACTGTACCAGCACTGGACTTGCTTACTTTTCAGAGCCGAGGAGAGACTAGCAGTAACAAATCAAAGTCTCTTCCATCCTGCTTTGCAGAAGATACTCCAACTGATACACCATTTCAAAGCTCCAAGAATTTTAGTGCTTTTGACACTTCTTGTTTACTTGATGATTCAAAATCTCTAATATTTCGTCAGCTTGAGGACTCACTTCAAGACACTTTTTTGACTGAGCAAGTATCCTCCAGTTCTGCAAATGTGTGTTCTGTAGAAGAAGATATCCCCCAAGCATTTGCAATTGTCAATCACATATCCTTAACACCATTTTCAGAATCTTCTTTAACTGCAGATATAGGCCATGGTGAAACTGACACACATGATATTTCACATACAAGTATATTGAAACATTCTCCATTTGCTGTTTTGCAAATACAAGACACTCAGTCTGATAAGGCTGTGGTATTCGATGAGCCGGTACGTGTTTCAGGAAGTATTTTACTTTCTCTTGCAAAAGAAAACAGGCATTGTCCAGTGTCGGACAGAGACTCTACTTCATATAAAAATTCTGCTGTAGATGAGGAACCTGTGTATGGAAGTCATTGTAAAAAATTCAACAATGATATAAAAGTTGATCAGCACCACTGTGGTAAAGTTCCACCGCAAGAAGCTTGCACAGAACACATCAAGAAAGTACTAGGTGATGATGAGTCTCTTTTATTACCGTCGTTACCATTTTGGGATACTGGAAGGGCAATCGCTGTTCAAGAGGGACAAATGAGAAAAATACTTAACAGAAATGAGGAAGAACTGCATTCAAATACTGACACAGAACATTTTGCAGTTCCAGAGCAGAGAAAAACATCAAGTAGAGAACCTGTTGAAAAGCAAACTAATGTATCCTCAAATTCTGCAAATGGATTAATAGGCCCAGAAAATCTGTATCCAGGAAATGTCGATGTGGCTCCTGAATACACCTGCAATTCGTTTAGTCCAACATATCCCACATACAGCACAAGCACTGATCCCAGACGGCTGTATCGCACTGTCCTGGGTTTTGAAAAAAACCCTGGAGATCTGCAAGACAGTTGTCAGTATGTGCCTACAGGTGAACAGGCAGAACAGGTGCCAGATAGAATAAATACAGATGGCAGAAAAGAGATTTTAATTTGTAAAATTAATACAGGTCCAAGTGTTGATAGCCCAGCTGATGATGATGATGCAGACAATTGTCCAACAATGGGAGATGCTATAATGAGGAATAAGACTCAGAAATCAGAAAGACTGAAGTTTGCTGTAATGAATAATGAAAGTACTTTTGTAAAGTTTTTACCAGAAAACTATGATTTGCCTCCTCAAGAATCCAAACTGGTGCAATTTGGGAGCAAAAGATCATATTCTACTACACGGAATACAAAGAGCTGTAAACCAAGTGAACAGAGATCTTATTTACAAAGTCACAGACTGTCAGCCCCAGCTATTGCAGTGTTCTCTGATCTAGAATATACTTCAGAAACTTCATCTAAGGCCGATCATTTGTTATATTCTGCATCTAAATCACTACAAGATTTAAATATGAGTGTAGAGCCTCCATCACCAACTGAAGATGAGCTTCATGGAATTGGAAGATTTTCAACGCAGGAATCAAAGAACTTTCTACAGGTTAAGTCTAAACCTAGACTTCAGCAAAGAATGGCACAAACTAAGCAGCTTGCCAACTGTGATCTGAAAAATTTACAGAATTGTTCAGCAAGAACCCAAAGCATCCAGTCTTTAAAAGACCGTACTACTCATTCTCCGTCATCCTTACTGCACACAGTGCACAGTTCTGTGGGTGCAGAAGCAAATATCCATTCAAAGAGTAGTTCTGTAGCTCAGTGTAGTGAAGGGAAAGCTGAGGAAGCTGGATACCAGCCAGAAACAGATTTATTTTTGCAAGACAATAAAGATGCAATGCATTTTAGTTCAAGTGATATCAACCCATACATACATCCATGGCAACAAGACGCATCCTGCAAGATTGGCTGGAAACAATATGTTTTTGGGAGTGCAAGTGATGTGTCTTCCAATCAAATTCCTTTAAACGTGGAAAATCATAAAGTTATGAGATGTTCCAGTGTAGACAATGGATTGAATTCGCAAAATTCTCCTTTTCATTCTCATCTCAGTTCGTATGCTACAGCAAAAGTTTTATCAAGCACTTTAAGCAGCATTGAAGGTCTGCAAGGATGGGACAATGTCAGACGAGATTTTCAATCTGCATACTCAAGTGACAGTACTAAGCAGTATAGCAATGTATCCAGTGAAACATTGGAAACCAATCCAGAAAATAACACTGCTGAATTTGAGAATCCTTCTGCACAGCCTGGTAACCCTTCAATGCAGGTTGATGAAATTGTACTGTTGTATCCTTCTGAGTCTGAAAGGTCTGCCAAAAAACTGACAGGGATTACATGTGAGCAGGGAACACAGACAGCAACTACAGGAAGGTATAAAAGGCAGAGAAGACATCAGAGAAGCTATACAGATGTTTCTGCAAGAAAGCAGGAAACAAACAGAGATTTATTTCATCAACCTTCTTCTTGGACAAGCATGCAGAACCTGTCCATGCATCTGTCACAGCTTCTTCAGAACACCTCTGAGCTGTTGGGAAACCTCTCCCAACAGAGTATTATAGATAATGAGCAGAGTGCCAAAATCAACCAAAGAGGAACTGAAGAGGCTGTAAAGGCTACTAGGTCAGATAGCTGCACTCAGACTACAGCAGATGTAGGCACTCAAACTGAGATTTTGGAAGAATCTCAAAGCAAACATGAAGAAAAACAAGTGGAGGCAAAAATGGAAAATGAATTGAGGGCAGCTCCAGCAGTAAATGTTGATTGGAAAGGAATAGGTGCAGATGCGGTAGGTAAGATTCCCAAAAGGAAAGAGGAAACACTCTCTCCTGAAGAAAGAACACAAGAACGAACAGGGATGAGACATCTGGGCAATCCTGACTTCCGTGACAGTCTTGACAGCATTTTGGAAGACTCCTTTATGTGTCTGCCTCTCTTACCCAGAACCTCCACTCCTATCTTTGATTTTCAAAAAACATCATTAAATGCACAGCAGAATGTTGCTTTTGCTAGTACCAGAGTTTCATCTGTCACGTCATCTTCACTGAGTTTAGGGCAAGATGGTTCTTCATGCACTGTAGTTAGCAGCCCTACCAATAGCACCTTTCAATCTCCAGCGTCTTACGCTCAGGATAAAAGATGCGTCAATGAACTAGAGGTTCCAGCAGAAAGAAAATTTAGTTACAAAAACAGCCTGCTAGTTGATAGGGCCTCTTCCCCTATTCTTACTCTTAGTGCTAGTCGCAGCAGCCAGACCACTTTTAGCAAGTCTGTCTGCCCCATTAAGGAACCTCTTGGATATTCCGCTGATGCTCCAATTCCTCTTCACAACCAGAGAAAGCAGAGGGCCAGTCCGCGGTCCAGCATACAACCTCATGTGGACAATTTTTCACAGACAGAAACAGACAGCGAATCGAGCACTTCTAGAGACAACAAGGGTGTAAGAAAGACATCTGGAAGTTTCTCAGATAAGAAAGCAGCCAAACAGTTTTTAGGACAGGATGGTTCAAAAGACTTGGAACAGCAGCCGAGACTCACGGTTGACACCCACACCACCATTTGTGCAAAACGACTGTATCACTCCAGTAGTATGTTGGAGATGTCGGGCCACAGGGAAATTTTGACAGGTGATCTCAGAGACCACAGTCCACTGGCACATTCGCTTCGTTGTATGTATGTCACGAGGGGAGGAAGAGGTTCTTCAGCTGGAATCGGACATGAAAAATATGTTGGTAATTCTGATACTGCTTTAATTCATAACTACTCACCTCCAGATGCTGACATACTTTTTAATCAAAAAATTAGTGCCACTTGTTCAAGAAAGACAAATGCTGGCGCGTCTTCAGAACCTCTGGGAGAAGCATCTTCTCTACAATTTCACGATTTCTGGAAAAGTGAAAACGGCTGCCCTCCCCCGCTCTCTGATGTGAGTGATGTGCAGACTTCCTTCCAAGTTGACAATACAGATTCTGTCACTGAAAGTGAATGTGACACCGAAATTGCTCTCAACAAAAGCACTACTTTTGCAAAGCCTTACAGGCCTCGGAGCTACAGTCTCCGTGACTTACCCATACACAATAAATTTAGCAACTGGTGTGGTGTTAAGGGCAGCCCTCCTCCTTCGTTACTCAGCTTGAGTGGCAGTGTGACCGATTTACGAAGTCAGGCAGAAAGGAAGCTGAGAAGCACGCGAGCAACAGAAACAGAAGGGAAATCTCAGCTTTGTGACAGCAGGAGCAGAGAGATCGAGAGGCTTCAGAGAGAGCGCGCTCAGATCATGTCTGGCGTTCACCTGGATCTGCACCAGCATCCCCTCACCGTGGAACTGACCGAAGCAAAGCTCAGTTACGGCATCGGGGAAACGGACGCCCTGCTGAGGGTCCTGCAGAGTGGAACTGCAGATGACCTGGTGGCGCTTCCAGTAAAGCAGCAACTTTATGAAAGGTAAATTACTTAAAGTAGTGTTGTATTCAGTATTTTGAATACACCTCATGTATGCTTCATGCAGCATAAATGTCATTTAGTAATGAGCACTTAATCACTTAGTCACATTGAGAGAACTGTACGTGAAGAAACATAGTGTTAAGCTTATTTTATATACAGTTAAGTAATGCATTTAAGACAAAATTTTGAGGTTACTTCAAGAAAATATGGAAAAGTATAAGATGCGGTGTAATTCAAATCTAGTGTCACCCCACTCTTAACATTTCTAGCAGCTATGACAGTGATCGCATGTACCTGGTAATCATGGGACTATATTTCATTGATTTATTGCAATGTAAAAATAACCAGTACATCTTATTTATGGGAATATCTCATTCATGCTTCTGTTAATAAATGCTGCTGTATGAATATGCAAAAAACCAAATTTTAAAACCCCTTAAATATGCAAAATAAATTACGAAAAAGCCAAGATATAGAACTCAGTTTAGGAAGCTGTTGTAACTAAAAAAATTAAGGAGTAGCTACATTAGTCTCTGTCCTCGATTTGCCTCTCGGCCATTACAAGCAGTAACCAAGACCCTCTTCTGCATTTCTTACTGTTAGGAAAGCAGTGGAGTTTTAGAATTTCTGCATCATCTGTCAGCATGTGGCCAAAGGAGTATTTGCAAGGGAAGTGTATGGTATTAGATTCCTGTACATTTTACATTACAAAGCTACCTAACATTTGAGTGTTTTAAAAAATGAGAAAATGTAACTGCAGGGTGCATTTTGTTGCTCTGATCATGTTTCCCTGACAGACACATGAGGACTATTGAAACTCTGAGGAAGGAAAGAGAAAAAAGGCTGCAAAGATACCAAAGAAGCCGAAGTCTGAGTCCTCAAAAGCATCTGAGTCTGTTGCAGACACTGGACACAAGTCAGAGGGATCCAGATCTCCCCAGCAGACGTCGAGAATATCTGCAACAACTGAGAAGAGATGTGGTGGAAAATACCAGGTAGGGCATCAGAAACCTCTCTTTTGGCCTGCTGAACGTTGCCATCATTCACAATGGATGCACATTAATGGTTCTTGCTGACATCTGAAACTTCTATAGCAGAATTCTTCTTCTCAATGCAGAAGTATTAAACTTTGGGATAGAAAGTGCTTTCAGGAAAAACGTGTACCTGATTTTAGACAACCTTCATTAAAATCTTCCGTCTAGTTTATTTCAACCCATAACAAGTGTTGGAGACAGTCCAGTATTCAGTCTTGGGTCGTTATAGACCAATCTGTCTTCTTACTCCTTCACTAACTTAAAAGCCACGTGAAATAGTTAGGCTTCATGTTAAAGATCAAAAAAGTTCTGCAGTCCTTCACCATTTAGAATTTGAGTTTCTCATCCCCCACCTTGTCCCCTAAATGCCTTTTGCTTCCTTTGCAGTAGGCCAGGAGACAGTTATTTTCCCAGCACAATTATTTTGCGTGTGATGTGCCAAAGCGGTAACCTTAGATCATGTGGAGAGCTGACTTAGAAACCAGTGCAATCGCTGGAGTAATCTCAGTGGTAAACTGGACTTGCAATATGAATTATTTCCCAGGGTTAATGTCCATGCAGCCCTTGGTGAGCAAAGAGAAACTTTCTGGAGGCTAATGTGGTGGGGTTTAATTGTTTTTCTGACAAATTTTCCTCTTCCTTGTTGAAAGGTGATTTTCTCATGGTATTTTGTCAGGTGATCCAATTTCAAGTAATTATGTGTGGTTTCCCCCACTTACCTATCCTTACAGAGTTCAAGAACCAAAAAGAAGAAGCATTCAGCACCCTTCAGACATTGAACTTTTGCTCCGAGACTACCAGAGGGCACGAGAGGAAACCAAATCTGAAATTGCACGAGCCAGGGACAAACTTCGGGAGAGAGCTGAGCAAGAAAAAAGGCGTATACGGGAGCAAATATTTTCTCAGTTACAGAAGGTGAGCGTTACTGAGGAAACCATTATGCCTTATTCACATCAAGGCATTTTTTTAAAAGAAACTTTTCCATGGCTGAGTAATTCTCCTGTTTGATACATATCAGCATAGAAAAAACAAACAATTAAATGCAAAAAACCCCTCAGTAGTACTGAACCAGTGCAGTTCATGCTTCTGAACTACATCTTGCTGAAGCTATGTTTTATGTACAAGAAACTCCTGATGTTTTCTCACTGGATCGAGCTTACGCAGCCATCCCTTGGGGCATCTGCCCAGTCTATGGAAGAGTTCTGCTAAGGTAAACCGAGCTTACTTCAGTATGTACTTAAACACAAAGGCCTTTATTATTTTCTTTTTTTCTGTTTCTCCTTTTAGATTAGCCTCCGTGTGTGTGTTTGTCCTGTACTGTTGGTTTTCTCTTCTGCACTTGTTACGCACCTTGCACAGTCGTAGTGTGTGCAGTTTTCTCCCAGACGCAAGGCCAATACCTCATTCGGCTGTGTCTGTTCTGCCCAGTTTCTGACTGTGCTTTGATGCAGGCAACTTTGTCCCTGCCTGACAATGCAGCTTCAGTTGTAGCTGCAGACCTCCTCTTCTCATACGTGGGAACCTGGTGCGAAATGTGGTGAACGCTCATTCCATTGCTCTGCACCCTTTAAGGCACCTCCACTGGACCACTGGATCTTACCACATCTACTGCCATATTTTTGCTGTGAAATGTAGATGTACTTCACCTGAGTTGGAAAACCAAACTTCAAACTGCTCTTGAAAGTATAAATAATCTTGAAGTGCTCTGTATTTTCTGATTATGTGATTTTTATTTCATCTTCTGGGCTGGCATTGAGTAGTTGCATTGGTTAAAGTAAAATCTTCAGTTTTTAACAACATTTGACCAGCAAGTTAACTCTGGGGCTACCCAAGAGGCAGGCAAAGAGCAACAAATGGGACTGGAAAGAGATTTTTTTTTTTAGACTTCTTTTTCCCCTTAAAAACATCCTAGCCTTGGTGTGATAGCCTGGACTTCTGTATGTGAAGAACAGCAACAGCAGGAGCAGCATTTCCCCAGACTGCCAGGTTTTACAGGGTGATTCGCTCTGTGACTTACATAATCTTAGTCTTTCAAATGCTTCTGCTCATTTAATACTTGCTGTATGGCAACAGCTTTTGTTCTGTCAGCACTGCTTGAAAGAAACTGGACTTCTGTAGATTATTCCTCTTTCATCTTTCAGTGCTGTTATTGATTTGACTGACTGTTGTGCACGGTGAGTTTTGTGGGGTTTTTTTTTTTATTTGAATACTGCGATATCTGTTACAGGAGGAAGCAAGGCTGAAGACTCTTGCAAGTACAAACACTTTATGTACAGACTCCAGCCTCAGCCTCTCCTCTGGCCCAACATCTGGTTACAATAGCAGTAACACTGCTACGTATACTGCAGGTAACCTCAGCAGCCAGGAAGGACAGGTGAGAAACAAGTAGCCCGTGAGACCAATGTCTCCTGACGCTTCAACAGTAACAGAGAGACAATGTAGGAGCAGAAACCTTGTTTGAGATGGTTCGTATTCTGTCACAGCTATCAAGCAGGACAAGTTTGTGTCACTGGTACACAGAGGGGTGACATGGGCTGGAGGGAGCATTACCGTGTAATTGCAGAGGACAGTGACATTTTTATTTTTCTGAGTGTTTGGGGTTTTTTTTTGATTCATAGATAAAAACCAGATAATGTTACTATTGTCAGTAATGCCACTGTCAAATGGTTTAGAAACAGCAAGCCTTTTAAACCAGAATCTGATAATTCTCAGTGTGCCTACCTCAGTGATGTGTGCGTTGACTTCAGAGTTTCTGTGTGTGTGGACACTGACCTTTCCTGAAGTTACTTTTTGGAGTATGTAGCTGTGCTTGCGCCTCACGCTGGGTTTGCCACACTTCCCCAGTCAAGGTATCGTTTCATAACCAGAGGAAAGGCAAAGGAATTACCTAATGATAAAGAGAAGCTTCCAATCTTGTGAGGCAGATTTTCTATGAATAGTCCACTTGCTATGTAACATAATTTATTTTTCCCAGTTTACACCAAAAACTCCCACTTCTTCTCTCTCTTAAATCAGGTTTCTTCTGGAAATGCTTTGCTTTCAAGAGATACACGAGGTCGTTCAGCTGTTAGAAACAGTCAGCTTTATGTGTTAGAGCAATTACAGAAAGATTCAACATTTGGTAAGTAAAACATATGTCTGCTTATGTTTGCGTTGTATCCCAGAGCCTGATGAGATTTGTCATTTATGCAAATCAAAATCCAGTTTGATTCTCGGCATTTTGAGGATGGCCCTACCATTACATGGCTTCAGAAAAATAGCCAGAGCTTGCTTAGAATTTCTTGAAAAAGCAAATGGTACTTTGGTCCCTCTGAAGTTGGTCTTTTGATGTGGTAACACCCAAGTCCGGTGTTCTGAGACGGTGTGAGGACAATGCTCTGGATGACCCAAGGAAGCAGGGAGGGCCAGGCTAAAACTGCAACGAGTACAGGATTGTACATGCAAGTTCTTATTTTTATCCTCAAGACTGATGTTGCCTATTCTTCTTTAGGTTGTTTTGTTAGCTTATATGTGGTAGTAACTATTGAACTTAAGTAATGCAAGATGTACCTGCAGTGTAATTACCTATACGCGGATTGTCTAGACATGGGACATTATCAGTCCCTCATCTGGATCAGGTGGCTCGGGTGCTCCAGGGGAGGGCTTAAGTCCCTACAGCTGCCAAAGAGTGGTAGACTTTCCCTTTTTTTTTTTTTTTATTTCTTTTATTCCTCTATGGATTTTTTGTTTCCTGCAGAAGCCAGCAAAATTCAGCCACCCCTTCCTTCAAGTAGCATCAGCTGTAGGTTCACTCACGGATTAACTATTTCCGTCAGCTCCTCTTCAACAAAAGGATACCAAGATTTAGCCAAACATATCCTGGCTAATGCTACCACTGAGGTAAGTAAATAAGCAGAGCTTTCACTCATTCCTATACCTCCTACTGGAAGCTTTGGCAAAAATGGGTGTTCTGCAGTGCTAGCAGTTCCCTATTTGCCAGTTCCAGGGAGACACAGTGAGCAATTGTAAATGGTGGGGGAGAGTGAGCCAGGCTGCAGCAGCAGGGTTACGAGACTGCTGCACATTAGCTGAGACAGCCGAGTGACCCTGGTGAAACCGCTGAAGTCTAGCACCTGAGAATTCCTACAGCACAGGTTTTGAATATCTGTGTGTGACAAGATGTGAGTGCGTAGTTAGAAGGAAAGCATACCAGCTTCATATTTCATATCAGGTAGAATCAATTCAACATCCCCAGCTCCCATTTTCTCACGACAGCTGAGGCTTACACCAAGTCAGTCTGGCTGTTAATACTCCCTGAGGATTGCACTGTAAAACTATTTGTGGTAAAGCCAGCTTAGTAGTTTGAGTAGAAGATAGCGTAGCAGCACGTGAAAGCTGAACACCATCTATAGGTTATACAACTTTCTCTTACATGTCCCTTTGTCTTTGTTTTCTAAGGTAATGGCAGCATGCTCTCATAACCTGAGAAATCTCTACACGTGCCAAGCAGCAGCTGGTTGGAAGTACGTTTGTGGCAGGGCTCTATAATGGGAGGCCTTTTTATGTACTTGGCCCTCTTGTGTGCAAATACCTTCCCTCTGTCTTTGACAGATATCAGTGTACGGAAAAAGAAGTGCTGGTTTACTACAAAGTCTTCCCCTCAGCAACAAGGCACGGGTTTCTGGGAGCAGGAGTGATAGAAAGACCTCTTCCCTCTGTGTGGGGACTGGTGAGAGATCCAGGCAAAAGGCATCTGTACGACAGAACTATCAACACAGCTCGAATACACAAGAAGGTAACCAGCCATATCCACCTGGGTGAGTATCCGCACAGACCACTGGCCACCACTGTCACTATGAACTTTCTCAGCTGAGGTTGTCGGCCAGGAATAAATTTGAAGGCATCTTGTGTCATTTCTTCATACCCGAATAAACAATTTCATTATTTCACGTGGGAACTTCAGTTTTGCAAGACTTTTCCAAAGTAAGGATAACATTAAACACATCTCGCTGCAGAAGTAGGGCTAGAGACAGTAGTTTGAAAGTCAAAATAAATCTTAAGTGTCTTGAAAAAGCATCTTCATGACACATTCTAGCATGTTAACTAAAAGTGTGCTCTTAGGCAACAAGAAGTCAAAATGTGCATTTAAGGGGCGGTGGGAAATTGTGACAAGTTAAAGTTGTCAACATCTAATTCCTTGTTTTGTTTTGGGTGTTTTTTTCCACAGTATATTTAGTGACCGATACCTCCCTGTGTTACCTAAAGCAGCCCCGGGATTTCTGCTGCATTACTGTAGAAGCCAAAGAGGTAAAGTGAACCTTCTCCCCGAAGCAGAGAGGGGTAATGGGTCTGAACTGATGGTGCAAGGACGAAGGCGAGAAGGAAGGAAAGCCCATGCTCATGTCTCCAGAAGCGACAGTGTAACGGGAAGAAAAGCCAAATATGACCCAAGTGAATTATGTATGAAACCCTCTGGTGAATGACAATCATCAACCAAGCCCCCTTAGGCAGTAATGTTCTGGTTACAAACATGCAAGATTATGACAAAAAATTATTTAATAATGAGAAATGTTTTTGTTATTAAAAGAGCTCTTTTAAGTAATATGAAAAATGTGCCTCACAGCAAGAAAACATTACTATATGTACAAAGTTTTTTTTCAAATTGTCATCTTTATGCTTTGTCACACGCAGGAGAACCTGTCTGTCTTGGCTATTCAGTCTGTCTATGATGCATCCATGCCACACCCTTGTAGAGAAGTGGTGAGAGGGGAGATTTTGCCAAGTGCTTGGATACTGGAACCTGACATAGTGAACGGAAGAGATATCACCAGAGTTATTTACATGGCACAGGTAAGATTTTGCTGTATGTCCAGCTGTGAATGCAAAGAGCTGCTACATATCAGAACACTTAAGAGCTGGTAAGTAACAAAAAATACAATCCTTGTGCTGTGCTCCATGAAGTTTATGAAGTGACCATAAAAGCCACCTCTGCTTCACGCTGTTACCTAGCATGTACAGTAATACAGAGAGAATCTTATTAGGATTGTGCTCAGGCACCTGATCCCGAGATTTTGCAGCACCTAAAGCTGCTCCCATGGATACCAAGACTCTCCTGCAAAGGTTAATGAGCAGTTTTAGTTTATGTTGCCTTCTCGCATGGTGAGCCAGTATGGAGAGTCTTGTTTGCGTTTGCTTCTTGCTGTTAACTTTTTCTAACTGAAGTCATTAATTCTTCACACCTAATAGACACAAAGCAGAAGAAAAGATTAAGATTCCAGTTAAGAATAAGAAAACCCTGCCATCTGTTTATTACAGACTGATCTGAAAAGCAGGCTTCCTTCAAGACAATGGTACCAAGTACTTGAAAAAGTCCAGAACAGAATACCATAGCTACAGTTTATTTTTTTATCATTTAAGAGTGCTCATCTGAGAGCTAAGTGGCATTAGTCCTTTAAACTTATCGATGTAAAACATGCTTTTAAGGTACAATTTAAAAAACATCTTTAAATTATAGTATTAGTATATACATTTTACAATGCATATGTGTAATGTATAAGATACATATAAAATTTTAAAATGCATATATTGCACTTTAGTATATGCATATACTTTTTCAGCAACACTGTATCTGTCTCAGACTAGTAATATTTAATCTAAGCTCAAACTCAAAAGCTACTGCTGAAAGTAGCATCAAACAGCAAAGCTCTGGAAGTCTGTGAAGTACTGGGAAGGAAAAGATACAAACACACCGTGATGACAGCGTCTGGCTGTAAACTGCTTTTGTGCTTAACACGTACTTGGACCATCAACGCTGTTCCAGGCTGGAGAAGTGTTTTGTTCAAAACCAGGTACAAACCCCAACACGCCGCCTTTCTTCCAATTCCTGCAGGTGGACCTCGGTGCCCCGGCTATCCCCGCAAGGCTCCTGAGTTCCCTTGCTAAGCGACAGCCCCTGGTGATTGCGCGACTGGCACACTTTCTTGCCAGTTAGTGCCGGGTACAAAACTGGACACTCAGCGGCAGCTGAAAGTTCACGAAGCAACGCAAGCATCTGTAAGGGGAATACAAAAAGGTGGCTCATGAGACAGTCACCATCAGACCTCACTTGAGGAGCTGAGCTGCTAACATCAGACTATACAGAAGTGTAGTGAGAAAAAAGGATCATTTATTTTAGCCAGCGCTGCTCAGAAGAAACTCAGCAAGTTTTGTGGGGAACCCGTCCTCCTGGAGACAGCTGCGGAAACCTCCACGGACCAGCAGGAAGGCGTGCTGTCTCTGTAAAGAGCAGAGGAGGACTTTGCTTTACAGCAGCCAGCGTCTTGCCCGCAGAAGTGCATTATTTAACTTCTGTTTGCAAGGAGCTTCAAAGATCAGCCTTCTTTCTTTAAGAAAGTTTAGGCAGCAGTGAGAAGGCGGCAATGGAAGCAATAAAATGCACTACAAACTGGGAACAGCACACATATGGCTTTAGACCTTTTACAAGCTCTTGAGTAGAGCTGCAGAGCCACTTCCTAACGTTGAGATAAATATCAAAGGCAGAACTCTTAACAGCATAGATGTAGCCAGCTAGCTAAGTTAAATGATGTACCTCCCCTTGCAGGGAAGTTAAAATGGCATGATATCCACTCGTCATCCTACACCCTGGACAGATGTTTCTCATTAAACTGGCTGACTGCTTGCGGCCAGTATAAAGTATTTCAGATTGCCACGACACTATGCAGCATCCGTGGAAACCACCACACCTCAGGACACAGTTTTACTGCACTGCAGAATTAGGTGCTTTGAAATAAAGAAGCCAAACGTACAGCTGTAAACAGTGACACCTTGTCATTAATAGGGAGTAGTACTGAGTAATCAGCTTGTTTCTAGAATTTAAATCCTGCAAGTAAGAGCAGCTCCAGCGTCTTCCCACAATGGCTTTTTCCATCAGCCCTTCTGCACTTTCACCCAAATGCATTGAGAGCTGAAAAATCTTGCCTGGCCGTACTCTTACCGCACGCCTTTGTTCATCAGGTGCCCAGCTGTCTCGCTGCAGTCAGCACAGACTCTTCCCATTCCGTTACCTCACGGTGTTTCTGTTGCCCTTCGTCGAACAATCCTGCTGTCAGGCTTTACGTGTTTGATCACATGTTCCTAAAAATGAAACAAAACCACAACCAACTCAAATACCCGAGTAACTTCATTTCGTTCTTCAGCACAACCATGAAGAATCACTTGCAATATCTTACCTAAGCAATAAAAGCTGCTGTGATACGCTTTCTTTAGCTCAGAAAAGCCCACTTTCCTCAAGAAGCTGTTGCACTTTAAATTTGTCAAGTGAGAAATATGTATTCAAGCAGCCACCTTACCAGCATCAGCATCTGCTACTTTAACACGCTTCCTTTCAGTAAAAGATGCGTTTTCTCAGCATACGGTGACGTCAGCTGCACGTCCCACCTTGGAGTTCAAGAGCCAAGATCTACTTTCACTATATCTTTGCACAGGTGTAATTTTGGCTCTCAGCTTCTGTGTTACTTCCTGTTACTAAGTTTTAAAAGAAACAATAATAACTATTTTAAATTGATATTTAAGAAAATAGCACTTTTGAGACATACCAGCCCAAGGCGCCCACCCCCCACACCCCCCCCCGTAGGACAACAAAACCTTTCACTTACAAAGTTGCTTTGTTATCTCTTTAGCTGGTCATGGTTACAATCTTAACACCAATATATTGCTGTTCTCTTTTGGTGAGGCTCAGCCTTTTCTTAAAAGCCTGCCAAGCTGAGTCATGGTATGCCCCCCCCCCCAAGTGTCATGTATCTTCCATAGCCCAATCAAGGAAAAAGGGGCAATCTGTCACAAAGTTTTCTGCAGCCGAGCGAGCGCAGAGGCGGCTTTGCAGAGTTGCACCCTGTCTTAGAGTCCCCTCTCTCGGTGGAAACCCAGAAAGGAAGCGCGAAGGCGGCAGGGCATCAACGCCCTAGGAAAAGTGAGCAGAGACAGCAGCACGATGCGTTGGCTCTGTCCCCAGTGCTGCTTCTGTGGCTTTCCGGAGGCAGCAGGGGAGGGCTTCATACCATCTACAAAAGATTTGCTCAGTGCTTCACTTATTTTTCTCCCTTTTATTTTGGACACGGCACTAGTGATAAAGCAGTTTTTGTAGGAAAAACATCTAGGGGGACTCCTGTTGATCAACGACGCCAGTGCCTATGAAGGATAGTGTCTTACTGTACAGTGCACCAGATGTTTATTTTTATATATACGTAAGATTTTTTGCTATGTTTACAAATTAAGTTATTTATATATGCTTGTTTTGAAGCATTTTTATATGCTGTCAAAGCTAAGTTTTATTTTTATTGGTATTAATGTAACTTTTTTTTCCCATACAATCTTCAATTGATACTAAAAAGCCTATTTATAGGAATGTTTTATTTTGCAAATATAACATTTTATGGTACCTGTTAATGTACAGCATTGGTTGGTTTGGAAGGAAGAAATAAAAACCCAGCAGATATCGAATTTGTTAATCTACAACAAGCAAAAACCAACTTCCTGCAAGTTACTGCTGAGCAGTAGATGATCAAACCAATTGTATTGTATCACCTACTGCTGCATCCCTGCTCTCAATCAAGATTGCTATTTTCATATCCACAATAAATGGTATTTTCTACACAAGAAAACGTGCCCCGCATTATTTTGCGCCAGCTAGGATACCCATCTATGGCACTGTGCTGGTGGAGAAGTGACACGAAGGCTGGCTTGTGATAACAGCTGCAGGTCTCCTACCTACCTGCCCAGGCGAGAGCATGGAACACGGCTTCGTGGCACAAGAGTCAAGCAGCCGCTCACTGCTTAACTTTGGTTTCTGTGACGCAGCGCCTCATCCAAGCAAAGGGGTTTGGTTTGAAATGAGGCGCTGCCTGAAGCTTCCTCCCGCGTCCAGTTACACAACTCCTCTGACCTGAACATCCAGAAGGAAGGTAACCTCGTGCCATTCTTCCTCATGTTCTTTCAAGTTGCGAGTTTGCAGTAGGAAAGCCTGACAGAAGGAAGGCCACACACTCTGACCTCGCTTGCTGTGAGCTCTGCTCCCTACTGCTCTCCTCCTCGCAGCGCTGCTTGTGTCACGGGGCAGCGTGCAGGGAGCAGGTACAATGCTTGAAGCACTCGCATGGAGGGGTCTGCATCCTCACGAGAGTGGCCCCACTGCTGAGCATCCTGAGGCAGAAACCAGCGTGCGATATGATTGTGCCTGAGGTTTGGTTACAACGTGGAGTGTTTTGCTTTACAGAGTAACCAAGGCCGAGTACCACGGGCTGCCCAGGAACAACAGGAATTGCATTAAGATGGAAAAACATGGAGACAGAGGTGTTTCTTACCTGCTGGCTCCTGCTGAAGAACTGACTGCCTTCCGCTCCTGGGGCTTGGTCACCTTTTAAACACAGATTTCCAAGCATGTTGTGTTAGAGAAGGATAACTCGGGTATGCTGAGTTCATGAAAACAGCTGTGGCCATGGTATCTACAGAAACAGTTTTACAATACCCAAATAGAGTCAGTTCCAGAGCCGAGAGCACCTCTTTTACCATTATGGATTCCAGCTTCTCCCCCCTTCCACCACCCCCACCCACCCTTATATAACAAAATAAAGTTATATTTCAGTACAAGCAAAGCAGCAGCGGCTGGACAGGAGAGATTACTGTACTTTCTCTGCCCCATGCTTTATAGAGCAAGGCACCTTTTTTGTACTTAGCCCCAGTACAAAGAGGTTATATATCGACAGCTTGAACACAAAACAGGCCATTTAATCATGTTTATTATCACAAACAACAACTTCAAATGAGATCTGCAGCAAAATGTCACATAATAGCCTCAGGGAGCAGGTACGGTATGATATGGTGTACTTTGCTAGTGCAGTTTGTATTACCCATCCTTGCTGCATCCACAGCACACCTGCTTTTAGGGACCCCCGCTTCATTCATGTCAGAAAACCCCTCAAAGGCAGCATGGGGGTGGAACACGCCAAATCTTTCAGCACACTGCTTCGGAAAAATCTCAGTACAGTTCAGACACTGATGTGCCTCTACACTTTCTCTCTCTGTATCACACTTCTTTTAACAGAGGCCCCAGTTCCACCTACTTACTTCTGGTTGTGGTTTTTCTTAAATCACTGACTCCAAGACATTACCTTTTCTCACCTTATACAAGGAAGAGGTAAGTTAATTAGCAAGCTAAAAAGCCCTGGGCTTCACTTTGTCCAGATATTGTTCTTACCTAGCACAGTATTTGCTTTCTGGAAAAACCCAAGACAAAAGGAAATATCCTCACTGCTGGGGGAGGGAGGATGACATCCCACGGGACAGCTAATGAGCACCTAATGATCTCCTCCCAGTCACCATCAGTCCCTGCCACAAACCCCAGTTTAAGGAAATACTTGGGGGGGG
>Ga0065711_1026908_pt1 | contig 57318 bp, 27 predicted proteins | sample Hoacrofraction12_FD_59098 | JGI IMG/M metagenome (GOLD analysis project Ga0065711, IMG submission 59098) | Hoatzin crop microbial communities from Cojedes, Venezuela - Epithelial fraction 12 v2 (version 2) | ecosystem: Host-associated > Birds > Digestive system > Esophagus > Crop | place...
GCCCTGGTGAGGCCCCATCTGGAGTACTCTGTCCAGTTCTGGGCTCCCCACTTCAAGAAAGATGAGGAGCTACTGGAGAGAGTCCAGCGGAGGGCTACGAGGATGAGGAGGGGACAGGAGCATCTGTCATATGAGGAAAGGCTGAGGGAGCTGGGCTTGTTCAGCCTGAAGAAGAGAAGGCTGAGAGAGGACCTTAGAAATGCGTATAAATATCTGCAGGGTGGGTGTCAGGAGGATGGGGCCAGATTCTTTTCAGTGGTGCCCAGCGACAGGACAAGGGGCAATGGGCACAAACTGAAGCAGAGGAAGTTCCAGCTGAACACGAGGAAGAACTTCTTCACTCTGAGGGTGATGGAGCACTGGCCCAGGCTGCCCAGGGAGGCTGTGGAGTCTCCTTCTCTGGAGATATTCAAAATCTCCCTGGACAAGGTCCTGTGCAGCCTGCTGTGGGTGACCCTGCTTTGGCAGGGGGTTGGGCTGGGTGACCCACAGAGGTCGCTTTCAACCCCGAACATTCTGTGATTCTGTGATTTACAAGGGGGAAGCTCCCGAATGAAGCAGATTCAATGGAAGTGATAACAATATTGAAAAATACCCAATAAACACTGGCAGACTCAAGAAGAAAGAAGGGAGAGCAAAACCACCCTAGAAGCAGCTAATTTCAAAGTAGTCTAGTACAGACTTTCTTTTGTTCAAGCTGAAGTGTTCAGCACAATTCACTATTAAAACCGTCAATGAAAATTGTAACTGCTACATAACAATAAAAAGCATGCATAAGATTAAATATTCCTTAATGGAAACATGCATCAAGCGTCTGCTCAGTAACAAAAGTAAGTAATAACAAAAAGTACACTATCGTAGAAGTCTAGTAGTATGACTCTCTTCTTAATAGTTTTAAGGAGTAGTATTTTTAAATATGACAAAGAGTTGTTTGTGTTTTGTTTTTTTTGGGTGTGTGTGTTGTCTTTGGAGTTTTTTTTTTAAATAAAATATTTCACAAAAGCAGGCAACAAACTGAAACACTGCCTGAAATTATGGGTTTGCTAATGAAGACGGAAATGGATATCTCCTTTTCTTCTTTATCACTAACAAGAAGGCTCTTCAATCATAAAAATTACTTTTCCAGTTATACTATTTGAATATAAGGGAGGTCCAGAATATTTTTCATTGCTTTTTGCTTATAAGCTCAAATATATTTTTCCTTCTTAGCTTTGCTGAAGTTACCTAGCCTCATTTCTCTACTTAGCAGACTAACGGAAAATTACTTTTCAATGGCACACTCACTTCTTTCTATATACTTGTGTCAAAGCTCAGACTATATGCTCAGCCCTTTGAAAACCTAGCACAGGAACTTGGATTGTTCTCCCTACATACAAAGGAACTACATTAAGTGCAGAATTACTAGTTGAAATTCTTCTTATTATATATAAAAGTATTATAAGACATGAAGAAATTAAAAATTGCTCTCAGTCCTTTATCATAGCATCTTGGACAACCTTTTAAGTACTAATCGGACTTGCATTTTCATATTTTTAGTTAAATTTCATTATGGTACTTATTTCTGGTAATTAATATTGTCTGTCTAGCAATACATTTAACTAATAGGTTCATTTTTAAGGAATTGTATAGGACTAGGAAAGTCTGTTTTACCTCAACGTTCTTCAAGTTTAAGAACAGATGTTCTAGTTTTCATTAGCATCAGTTTTCTTTAAATGATAAAACTTTTGCCAAGAAAAGTAAAAGAGTTCTCAGTAGTTATAGTACATGATTATTTTAAATGTCACATGCTGTTCTGGACCTTTCAAATCTTTAATGAGGAAAAAAAAATTCATACAAGTCTCAACAGCAAAACTTTTTTTTTTAAAGAACAGTTGCAGCGAAGTAACTAAAAGTAATTAGTGTCATTATGGTTATCTATAAGCAGAATCAAAAATATTCAGTGTAAGAATATACACTACAAAACAGATTTTACCTTATAAACATGTATATTTATCTGAAGAAAAAAAAAGAAAGATGGAACAGCAATCAAGTTATGTTGACACATAATCAGAGCCGACTTTCACCTTCTCTTATCTCCTCCATCTCTCAAACACTGTTTTATTCTTTAAAGCTTCTCATAATCAGATGGTAGTTTCAAAACCTTGAGGGTATCAGGATATATCAGGATATCTGCTATATAGATATCAGGAGCTATATAGAAATATATAGGAGCTATATAGAAATATATAGCTATGTATTATCAGGAGCTATATATCAGGATATATCAGGAGCTATATAGAAATAACCTGTTACTATTATATTACTAATTAAGATGCTGTGCATTTGGCCCACATATAAAAATTTCTGCAGTTTACGCAAGTTAAAAGAGCCTAAATCTTAAAGGCATAATTAATAAGGAAATTTCCAAGTTAACAAAGCATGCACAAATAAATTTCACTTTGACATGTAAGTCATGTGAGTTTTTCTTAGTTATGATTAACCTCCAGTGTATCAATTACCTAGATTAGAATATGTGTATAGAAGTAAGGTTGTTTAATACTTGACAAATTACACCTTTCAATTGATCACACTGTTGCAACACCTAGTGTGCACTATATATAAAGTTAAATACAGATTGAAGAAGTAAATTTAAAGGTGTTTAATAGGTTAATTAGGCAACAGTTCACAGTTTATTAATGAACTATGAACCAAGTAAGAAGATTTAGCAGTTAAAGGGCAATGAAGGGACAATTCTTCAAAATTGTTCCCAAAACATCATCATAATATTTGCTATGCATCTTCTTTCTCCCAAGTACATAAAGACAAAATAAAAAAATGCTATTAAAAGTATTGACTCATTTTGACTAATATTGGCTAAGAATTAGTATTTTGATAGTGATCAAAGATCAAGTACTAACAATAATTACACTGTCCGAGAAATCTTACATTGTGTCTGAGAAATCTTACATTGAACACAAACAAGAGTCAAGTGGATCCAGAGACAATCTTGATGAGACAAGCTGGGTGATAAAGAACTCCAAATTATCCATGTTAAATCTATTTGTACATTTCACAACTATCTCAATTATAATTTCCACATTAAATAGAAAAAAGAAAAAGATTAATCATCCTGAACACTCTCACTGTGAATGCACAAATGGATATGTGCAGTAGCTGTGATGGACCTGTGACACACCGAACGTGAATTAGTCAGTGCAGTCAAATAAGTTTAGGATACACTGGCATAAACCAGATCAGGCCAGTGAAAAAGCAGCCAGGACAGGAATCTTGTTTTCAAAAAAATACTTTTACTTCCACATACTTATACACTAGAAAAATGAAAGTTATCTAAGCACAATATTTTGCATATCTTCAAAATCAGAGAGCCAAAAGAGGCACAGAACTTTAAATGAATAAATGCTAGGCATGCTATAGGTCTGTAACTGAATAATACAGTATAACGCAAGTTAGGCATTCAAAGCTGTTAAGTAACAGCACAATAGCGGTATAGAGCGGTATAGAGGTATATTTGAACACAGCATATTATTAAAACAAAATTAGCACACTTACACTTAGTCTTATATCCACTCGTCTAATTAATCATTCTGAAACAAGACAATAAAATAATTCATAAAAGCAGAATTTAAGAGGAAAACATAAAGGCAAGGGAGAAGAATCTTCTCCTAACAGGAATTAAAAGTTATTTTTCCTCATACCATTGAAAAATAATTTCAAGACGACATCAAAAGTGGGAAAAAAAAAAAACCAGGCCAAAAGATAAACAGTTTGAAATTATTAATAAAATAGAGACTTTGAATAAAAATGAATGCCTGAAAGAGTACATAGAGTAACATTAAAAAAATATAAAACATGAAGAAATAAATGTGAGGTATCTGGCACACACTTGAAAAAGAGGTGGGCAAGGGATTGTTGCTATATCCATAGATACCTTTAACAGTTCAGCAAAAAGATGCATTGCTACCTGTGAAAGTCCCTTTTCTGAAATCCCCCATCTTCAGTGTTCCATACTTTTAAACCCTGCTGTGACCTGTGAAATTTCCTGGAATCTCATTCATAAATTTAGTTGCAGGTACAGCAGAAAAGTTTTTTTCACACCTATTTTTCTTTATTAGCATTCCGTCTCCTCTATGTCTGCACCGAAAACCAACCTAAATATTTTCTTAGAAGATGTTATTTAACAGGATGCAAGTCATATATTAGTTTTGAAAGAAAACATACATTTTCTAGTACTCCAGCCACAAAAAGCACCTACCTCCAAGACCTGTTTCAAATCTCCTGCAGAACACCTTTTCCAGAATCATAAATGCACTCTTCTGGAAGAAAAGACACGGAAGGCGATGACAGAGTGTTGCCTTTTATGTGAGAGAGGAGCTGGAATGCATGGAGCTCTGTTCCGGGGTAAGCAATGTCAAGAACTTCTGGGTCAACATAGCGGACACTGATGCGTCTGCTTGCTATAAACCGGATGGTCTACAGGAAGATGATGTAGCTGAGGCCTTCTTCAGACAACAGGAAGAAGCCTCACATTCACAGGCCCCGGTCCTCATCCACCCCAGTGTTGGCTGGAGAGACAACACAGCAAGGCACAAGCAACCCAGGAGATTCCTGGGGTACATTGATTACAACTTCCTAACACAGGTGACTGAGGAGCAACCTCTGAGGCACTCTGTTGGACCTGATATTAAAAATACGGAAGGATTGTTTGGGCACGTGAAAGTCACTGGCAGCATGCCTTGGCTGCAGTGACTGTGAGATGGTGGGAGCTGAAGAAGCAGGGCAAAAAGCAGGATCAGAACACTGGACTTCAGGAGAGAAGACTTTGGTCTCTTTGGGTGTCTGCTTGGAAGAATCCCACAGGTTACAACCCCAGAAAGAGGGCTCCAAGAGAACTGGTTGCTCTTCTAGGATTATCTCTTCCAAGTTCGAGAATGGTCCATTGTGACAAGCAGGAAATCAAGCAAAGGCAGCAGGAGGTCTGCATGGATGAACAAGAAGCTCCTCACTAAATTCTGTAACAAAAAGGAAGCTTACAGGAGGTGGAAGCAGGAGTACGCGATCCAGGAGGAACACAGAGCTGTTTTTCAAGTGTGTAGGGATGGAGTTAAGAAAACCAAAGCCCACCTGGTTTTGAATCCAGCTAGGGACATGAAGCGCTACAAGAAAGGACTCGACAAGTGTGTTAACAGCAGAAGGAAGACTAGTGAAAATGCGAACCCACTGCTGAGTGGGGCAGGGGCCCTGGTGACAAAGGACATGAAAAATGCTTTCTTTGCCTTAGTTCTTAATGGTGAGACTGGCCTTCAGGAATCCCAGGCCCCTGAAACGCAAGAGAAAGTCTGGAGCAAGGAAGACTTAAACCCGCAGTGGAAGACAATCGTGTTAGGGAACACTAAAACAAAGCAGACTCAAACAAGTCCATGGTGCCTTAACAGGACACAGCCACAAGCACTGAAGGAGCTGGCGGATGTCATTGCGAGGCCACACCCAATAATCTTTGAAAGATTGTGGTGATCAGGGCAGGTTCCCAAGTACTGGAAGAAAGTAAACGTCATGCCTGTCCTCAAGAAGGGCAGGAAAGAGGATCTGTAGAACTGCAGGCCCATCAGCCTCACCTCAGTCCCCAGGGAGGTGATGGAGCAACTGATCCTAGAAACCATTTCCAGACACAAGAAATAAAGAAGATATAGTAAGCATGGATTTACAAAGGGAAAATCATGATTAACCAATCTGATAGCCTTCTATGATAGGAGTGGTAGGATATTGTTTATCTCTGCTTTAGCAAGGCTTTTGACACTGTCTCCCATAACATCCTTATAAACAAGCTCACAAAGTATGGGTTAGATAAGTGGACAGTGAGGTGGACTTCAAACTGGCTGAATGCTTGCATCCAGAGGGTGATGATCAGTGGCAGAAAATCCACCTGGTGACAAGTGGTGTACCACATGGATCGATACTGGGGCCAATACTGTCATTAATGACTACTGTCATTAATGACCTGGATGACAGGGCAGAATGCACTCTCAGCAAGTTTGCAGATGATACAGACCTGTGAGGAGGTGGTGATACACCTGACCACCTGCCATTCAGTGGGTCCTTGACAGGCTAAAATTTAACAAAGGGAAATGCTAAGCCTGGCAGGAATAATCCCATGTACCAGTACACACTCCGGGTCAAATGGCAGGAAAACAGTTTTGCAGAGAAGAACCTGTGCGGCAATGGTGGACAATTAGTCCACTAGTGCATTGACTACACCATTTGGCTTGGTGTCAGCCAGAAACTTAGTGAGGGTGTACTCAATCCCACTATGCCATTAACGAAGATATTAAACAGTATTGCTCCTAGTACAGACCCTTGAGGGGCAACCACTTGTTACTGGTTTCCATTTGGACACTAAGCTGTTGAATGCAACTCTTTGGATACAGCCATCCAGCCAATTCCTTATCCATCCAGTAGTCCATCCATCAAATCCACTTCTCTCCAATTTAGTGGCAAGAATGTTGTGGGAAACTGTATCTCAAGAGGTCCCTTCCACTGCAATGATTCTGTGAATGAAATACATGGTTTAGATGGAATTTTTCTACTTTACCAGTCATTTTTAGAACAGTATTTTTCAGTCTACAACTGATATATAGAGTAAGAAAAGAGCCCACTGTAAAGCATCATAGCAAAAAAGTAACGTTGGCATAACTGACAAATACCTTCAGATGTTTTCTGTGAGTCACTAACCTTCTGACTGATATTATTAATTAAACAAAGTAGCACTGAGCTTTCGTATGCGCTTTACTACTAATGTTACAATCAAAAACAGCAGTCATAGCAATACACCAGATATCATTTACTCCAGGCCAAGGCTCTGAATCAACAATAATTCTCCAGTTTCCATTAAGAAATACAAGACGTATTCAAATTTGAGAGATTTATGAAGATTCTTATGTGAATTAGTTAAACAATTCCCCTTCAAAATCCCTGGTAGATTATATTAAAATCGCCTACATTATTTCTAGTAACCATGTGTGGCAAAACTGAAATTGTCATTAAACCAGTTCAACATAGTTAGCGTGCAAGCATAGAAGTAGTTATGTTTAACCTACTTCAACAGCTGAGAAACAGAAACAGGGAAAACAGCAAAACAGGACGGTACTTTTGCTGTTTACACGATCCAGATATGTCAGTCATCCCTAAATCTCCAGAGCCAGCTCAAGAAGAGAAAAATGTTTCACAACCTGTGGTTGAATCCATAATTTCAACCCTCCTTCCCCAATCTGAACTGAAGTTAAAGTAAAATTCTTTAAAATCTAATTCCAACTGTAGCATTAAACAGCTTACAACTGTGCTTTTTTTGCTATAAGCATTCTTACACATATCACATTTCAGTAAAGGAAAACAATAACTTTTTTCCGAAATTCATACATAGATGCTGGGGGAGGGGTGGAATACCTCAGAAAAGCATAATTAATTTCTTCCTTTCAGTTACCAAATTCACAGATTTGTTGTAATAAACACATCAAGGTATACTTAGCTTGCAAACAGAAGTAAATCTGTCAGACCCTGCTCACCAGTTTCTCTGGAATGGAGATAACCTTTGCAGTCAAAATGATACAAAACTAATTTCAAAGGTGAACTGCAGTTTGAAGAAAGAGCGTGGTTACTCACGCTGTACCTTATTTTAGGTTCAGTATAATGGCAACAGACAAATTCTTGGATGTTATCTTCCATCACTACAATTATTTTTTTTTCCCCAAGAACTACCCCCCCAAATGGAAGAACTGGTCTCTTTATTAAATCAGGATAAAAACACACCTGTTTGCATGGGGGTACACTTTATTTACTAGATCATTAACACATAGTGAATACTTCCTCCAGAGAAAGTTGTATCTTCCAACACAGCACACAAAATTCATCCTATGGCCAACTAGCGCTAGGAAACATGACCTTTTCACCCTGTCACTTCAACTGCAAGTGCTCCCAAGAGCTTGTTTTGCTAGACAGCCAACTGCAAGATTGCTTCTTGAAATTACTTTAGGAAATCAATGTTCATACAAGGCCAGGATTGCTTATGTACGTTTAAAGCACAACACAGAGGTCTTCCAGAATAGGAAGCTTTCTCTCTGGGACCATCTGTGTTCATTCCAAAAACACAAACTTCCTATTGTCAACACAAACAGGTCTATTATTCAAGGAAGATGTGCATTTCAGATTTCTCTCCTATGTCCTCAGGTTTCAGCTGCTGAGACTTCTCACAATACGGACAGCTGACGGACCACACATTGTAGGTCTAGCGCCGGCTTGAAACGGACAGTGTTCCTGTTATCAACAAAAACAGAGGCTGGGGAAGTTAGAGAGCTCAGTTTGTTCTTCTCTCAAACGCTGGGAAGTACCCGTGTTAGAGGCAAAGTTACACTCCCCAGCTGTCAACACTGGATAAGAAAGGAAGAAGTGAAGGCGGATGGAAGGCACAGAAGGGCTGAGTTTATCCGTTAGGTAAGCAAGGTCAGGAACAAGTGGACAAACAGAAGAAGGAATAACAACAGAGAAGGAGGAGAGGGCAAAAATACAATGCTGCAGGGAACAAGGAAGGAAAAGGTACCTAAGGAAAGGCATGACCTAGAAGAGTTACCCCTAACTCTCAGTCACCTATGCCCTATGCACACCAGCTCCTGATCTGTGTTCAGACCAGCACCACATGGCATCACTGTCATAGGACAAGGTTCCTTAGAAGAAGTACTGGACTTTGGACAAGATCACACTGGGAGTAGCGAGGAGGGGTGATATCTACGACTAACTTCCCACTCCTCAATCCTTCTTAATAGCTTCTATTCACTTTTAACTGCTGTCCCTCCTCCCCTTCTTGGAACACCACTGAACTGCTCTCAAAACCACAGCTCTCCAAAGCCACTTCACCCTTCTCAGAAACCAGTATACCTACTTACTTCTGAAACATCTTCTGTCATCATTGCAAAACTGAATTTTGCCATCAAGACAAAATTAGTTACCTTGTTTCTTGTTCTCGGAATTGCAAAACTGTAATTCCAACTCCTCAAGAGAAATTCTTTTCATTATAGGAAGTTTAGCATGTAACCACTAGAGCTAGTACTTAGTCATTTATTTAATTAATAGTGAGATTACTATGACATAGTTTGAATCTAAAATCAAAGATTTTAAGCTACCATATGAAATATTATGTGGCTTAATTCAATTTTGAAAGCAAGAAACTCCATGAAGAGTAGTGGTGGGCAACAGTATAGGATACAATTTTAAATACTAAAAGAAAGAGGAAAAAAAATCAAAAGTATCCATACACATAAAACCAGGTATCATCACATTAAGCCACATTATTTAACATTCCTTTTTCAACACCTTATGAATACAAGCAAGTTTTTAACATGTACTGGGTACAATTTTTGAGATTCAGAGTATATTCAGTCCTAAATTGTAAGTACATCTCAATTACTGTTTGTATAACTCAATTTAAATGCGAAATTGTATGATGAATCTAGCATTAACATAAAGTTTTAATTTTTATATACCTTACAAAGTATTTTAAAGTTTTGCAGCATGATCTCCACAAACAAGGAGACAGACACAACAAAGTATGCATTTTATTTTATACGAATGCGTGTGATATATGGGTCCACTATATAAAAAAACCCAACATTAACATGCAATATTAATCAGATTAAAAATAAACTCATCCCTCCAAACTAGGAGGGATGAAACTAGTCCACAAATCTCAAGTTTACCTTTTCTTGTCTTACTTAAACGCACTTATAATTTAATGTGACATTTGCACAGGTACTCAAATGAAAAATTCCCCAAACATCAACAGTTACAGAAATAAATAAATGAAACAACATCTTATACCTGCAATGACTGTACTTATGTTACCATGCCATTTAGTCCCAGCTAGATGTTATTGTATGACCTAATGATCCAAAGAAACTTCACTACTTATCAATCTATCAATACTTCCTTCAGTATAAGCTTCCTCTCTTTGCCTTTCCAAAACATCATTTAAAGAGGGAGTCTACCCCACCTGCTTTTTTACACACAAAAATATCATTCAAAATGAAATTACAGTATTAAGCCAATGCATTTTTAATCATGACTTTTTGCAACAACAGGAATATTGCTAAACAAAATAAGCATATTGAAGTCACTTTAAAAAAAATATTTAAAAGACATTTCCTAAAAAAAGGCAGAACAGAACCAAGAGATCAAAAAAAACAACCCAACCAATTTTTTCTGCTTTCAAAACAACTATAGATTTGTCAAGTTAGAAGACGAGATGTCAGCTGGCAAAAAAAAAAATAAAAAAAAAAAAATCTCTGTTTCAAAAAGAACAATCACACCACGTCAACTATATTGTTCTTTAAAAAAACAGTCTGTTTAACTTCCAGAAAGGCCTGATGATGGGGAAAAAATGTGTAAAACCACAACTACAATTTTCCAGCAGCAATGCAGACTATTTCAAATGCGACTGTGTGGTAAATCAAAGAAATAGCAGGGGAAAAGTATGATCCAGTTCTTACTGAATCATCAAAAACAGTTGTCTGTAGATAGACCAAACATCAGAATTCATATCAGCTAAAGAATCTGTCCAAGGAACTAAGTTCCTACTCAGAGCACGGGAACCCAGTCACTATTTTCCATTCTCAAATGAAATGTTCCCTTTCTGATTTGTAAATGAGAGGACATCACCTACTAAACAGGAGTACTCATTTCGCTATTGACGGTTTTTCACTGTATTACAAATTGGGGAATGGTAGTTTTAAAACGCAGCATTTATTCCTTTCATAGTATCATAGAATGGGTTGGGTTGGAAGGGACCTTTAAAGGTCATCTAGTCCAAGCCCCCTGCAATGAGCAGGGACATCTACCACTAGATCAGGTTGCTCAGAGCCCTGTCCAACCTGACCTTGAATGTTCCCAGGGTTGGGGCCTCCACTACCTCTCCGAGCAACCTGTTCCAGTGTTTCACCACCCTTATCATATAAAATGTCTTCCTTCTATCGAGTCTAATGCTACTCTCCCTTAGTTTAAAGCCATCACTCCTTGTCCTATCGCAGCAAGCCCTGCTGTAAATATTTTCCCCATCTTTGCCATAAGCCCCCTTCAGGTACTGAAAGGCTGCTGTAAGGTCTCCCCGCAGCCTTCTCTTCTCCAGGCTGAACAGCCCCAACTCTCAGCATTTCCTCATAGGAGAGGTGCTCCAGCCCTCGGATCACCTTTGCAGCCTCCACCGGACCCTCTCCCCCAGGTCCATGTCTTTCCTGTGCTGGGGGCTCCAGAGCTGGACGCAGGACTCCAGGTGTGGTCTCACCAGAGTGGAGCAAAAAGGCAGAATCCCCTCCCTCGACCTACTGGCCATGCTGCTTTGGGTGCAGCCCGGAGTATGGTTGGCAACATTTCTACAACCTATTGCAATGGGGCTGCAGCAAAATCTTAGATTTATAGGATTAAAATGATCACTAATTCTGCATTGAAGTCAAAAACATGTACTACCCACTAGCACTAAATGTCTTGAAAATATGCAGCACCTCACATTTACAGAAAAGCTGAGTTGTTAAAAGTTGAGATGAATAATTACAAGACCATGTGATCAAAAGAAGGGAAAAAGACTGACATACCAACAAAAAAAAATAGAAAAATCTGGCTTACATTTGCACCTGTTTCCTTCCTGTCTAAATAAGCAAGGAATGATAAGGCTAAAATTGCATTTATGCAACTTTATGGTTCCAATACTGCACACAAGAAAACTAAAATTACACTTCCCACAGCAATTTTAACTCAGCTACATTTTGTGTGCAAAGAAGTTAGAATTACAGTATGTTATTCTGCCTCTTAAATACTACAAACAAAGTGAGAACGTGGGAATCATAACTGCAATTTTACCAGCTTGTATGAATTCAAAAATCTCAAAAAGAACATGGCATTAAATATGCAAACAATTCTATAATACTAGTTAATAGCAATTTGTTTATCTATTTATGAACCCACTGCTGCCCTTCTAATGTCTCTGGTTGTTGTAGTAACATATGGAAACAATATTAAGAATCTGAAAATACTACACGCTCTGTTCAATCTTGATTTTTTTAAAGCTAATTTTATTTAGACGAAACACAACTTTTTACTTTTCTCTTATACACAAGCATAAATGTGGCAACACACACACTATTGTCATCCATTGGTTAAATGCTAACACTATACCAAAGATGGAAATCTTCCCCCCTTGATGAGGAGCAGGGATTATCAATCTCCTTCAATTCTTCCATTTGCAGTACTACCAAATTAAGTATATGGCTTTCTCCACACCTATGATGAAGAAAGATTGTGACTAGGCCAGAATACAATTCAGTTCATCAGCGTACTAACCCAACTCAGAAAACATCTTTAAAATGCTTTATGTTCCTATCTTGTCTTTCAAAATATTTTTTTTTTTTTAATATAAAAAACCTGAAAGCATGTTTTATTGAAACAATTTTGTGACAACAAAACTGTGGTAACATAACTGCCATCCTTGATTGAGTCAGAAATCAATGGGAAAAGATGGGGAAAAAAAAAAAGAATTACTGGGCTTAGTTAAAAAAGATTCATGAAATCTTCTCTCAGAACTAAGCACAATAACTACACAAAAAAAGAAAATACTCTAATCTAAATATCTCCTTGTTAAAGATCTGACTGACTGGCTCTGTTACCTCCAAACTAGCTTTTGGGAATTCCCTGTCACAACTGCCATAACTCAGATAATTAGTAAATATAAAGATGTATGAAATAATGCACATTCATGTAAAAAGCTGTTAGAACCATCTCATGAGACATTTGTTTTACATGTTATAGTCAAACATTAACAGAAATTTCATTTAAGAGGAATCAAGTCAAGGCACACCTACAGCTTAGGATGTCAGGATCAGTTCAGTTGGAAGTCTCACCCTGAGAGTTCCCAAAGCTCTTCCAGAGTCACCACCATAGTCTGCTTTTAAGCTTTTCAAGTCAACAGCACTAATAGCCAGCTGCTTCTACTGGAAAAAGAAATGCTAGCAAGACAGACAGCTGTACTGCACAGCTGCCAGATTTACTCAGTGTGTGGCCACAGGTGTTGACCCTAGTGTTGTAGGAGCCAAAGGAGAAAGACAAAAGGAATTGGCATGAAAAGTCGTACTAATAGAGAGCATCCAATATCCAAGTTTCATGAAAGTAATTTTAACTGTCAGCTCTTAGACACACGACTCACTCTTCTTCTCTGATTTGATTCGGGCTATCTCCAGAAGACAACAACAGGAAGTACATGAGTTTATCTACAAAGTTAAAGGTTATGACCCTTTCATTGCCATTCTTGAAAACTGTAGTACCCAACTCAAAGAGGTACGATACAGACAGACTGATACTTGCAAATCTCAGTAACATTCCCACTGCTTAAATACTTCTGCTTGAAGGTGAAAGTATTAAAAAATAATATCCACTAATTCTTTAGCCAGTACGATACTCCATAAATCAGAAGGTTTTTTAAGCAAAACTCATTTTTATAACATAGCTAAGCAAATATTTATTTCATTGAGTAGGATGTTACACACATAAACAAGAAAAAAAAATAGATTATTATATTACCATAAGTTCTAGGAAGTACTGCAGCCAGGAATTCAATATAAATTATTACAGCAAGTCTTTAGTACAAATGGGAAACAGTGCAGTAGCTACTTAAAAACTATGCACAGCAGCACAAAAAAAAAGTGAAGCTGAATTGCCAACAAGAAAGTTTTGAAATTTTGTAAGTCTATAATATTTAGTTTGTCCTGCTACAACACTAGAAGAAGACTGAAAACTTCAATGAAAAATTTGTCTTGTATGTGAGACTTCACACATGTACTTAATGAACAATGTTGATTTTTGCAATGGAAGCAATTTTAATTCCATTGTGTAGCACTAATTACACTTACAGATTATTATTACGCAACACAAGCTATTCCATATCCAAGTCTGTTAATACTTTACAAATAACAGACCATATCTCCTCTAGAACATGCCAAGCCATACTGTTAAACACACATCTATCGTGCAAAGTGTTTTTCTGTTCATCCGTTCTATGAAGTGGATCATAATAAGGATGAGTGATCTGAGTTTCAATAATGTACTTATGCAAGTGGGCTATTAAACCTATATTTCCACCAATGTCAAAAGTCAGGCTCTGATCTAAAGACCTTAAAATTCTTTAAATTCAAATGCCTTTGGAGAAGGCCTGTAGATACTGAACAGAGCATTTCTTGCATATAAAAATAGTTTATAAAAACTCCTCCTGAAAAAAATTAAGATACTACAAGAAAGAAATTACCTGGAGTGTCTTGTAGTGATCTTGATGTGAAGTTACTTTCTCTTTTTTTTCCTTCAAGAAATCCATTTCTAGAATACTGTGTTTTTCCAATAAATATTCTAATTCCTGTCAAGTTTACAAAATAAAGTACATGAAGTTACAAACATTTGCAAATTGTGAAAATACAGATTCAGTTAATCATTCCAACTAATTTCGTTTCTGAAGACCATGACATTTGCTATCATAATATACACAGAGACAAAGGGTTGTGCAAGAAAACTCTGACTGCAGTCTTTAAACCGAAACAATATTTTCAAGTATAAGGTATTTAAAACCAAAGGCATGTCCTGGAAGTCATGTCCTGTGAGAAGCAGCTGAGAACTCTGGGCTTGTCTAGTTTGGAGAAAAGGAGGTCGAGGAGCGGCCTCGTTGCTCTCTATGGCTCCCTGAGGACAGAAGGTGGAGAGGGAGGTGCTGAGCTCTTCTCCCTGGGATCCAGTGCCAGGGCGCGTGGGAATCGTTCAGAGCTGTCCCAGGGGAGGTTCAGACTGGACATCAGGAAGCATTTCTTTATCAAGAGGGTGGTTAAGCACAGGAAGAGGCTTCCTAGAGAGATAGTCGAAGCCCCATGCCTGTCAGTGTTCAAATGGTATTTGGACACTGCCCTTAATAATATGCTTTAACTTCTGGTGAGCCCTGAAGTGCTCAGGCAAGTTGGACCAGATGATGGTTGTAGGTCCCTTCCAATTGGAATTATTCTGTTCTATTCTAATTATTTCCATGTTTTTAATAGCTTGTTCTGTCTTTCTGTATTTGAAAAGCTGCATATTAAGTGTACTTTTAGCAAATGGTTTCACTGCAAATGGAGAAATCCCATTACATACAACCCTAATGACCTCTACCTATATCTCCAAAATGAATAAAATTTTTAAATACTCTGTGATCTTGCAGAGAGCCATTCTAGAAGCCTGCCCAACCTGAACCAATAAAGAGGAAGGAGAATGACACTACTGACAATAAACTTCAAAATTACGTGCCATACAAAGAGCTAAAGATTTTCATTTTTTCTTAATGCAGCTGTTGCTCCTACCAAACTCATTCCTACTACACATAACTGTTGGCACCCTTTCAGTTGCTCCAAAACAATTATTTCTGCAGCCATGCAGGAAGCCAGCATAGAAACAAATGACCTGCCAGATCATTGTACAGCTATTCAAACAAAGGTACAACTGAGAGGGTCATAAGGAGGACAGAAAGAGCAGTTCTGCTTAGTTCAATCTTACTTTTGGACGAAATAATAAAAACAGTTCTTGAGAATCAAAGTCTTTGATTCAACTGTAGAGACAGAAACTGATTGTGCAATACTGCTTCAATTCAGAGCGGAGCTCTAAACCTATCTCCTCTTATAGTCTGTATTCATGCTTCCCTTCCAGCCCTCCTCTATACACTTAATTCCCAGCAAAACCAATCCACCCCAGACCTCTTCATCTTTGGCTCTAGTTACTCATCCTCATTTTCATTTCCAGCAAGCCTTTTCCTCCTTCTCTACCACACCTTGACAGCTATCAAGGAACAATATTAAGAATAGCAGAAACTAAACTTACTCTCCCATTTCTCATTGACCTTTTGCTAACTCAGACACATAACTACAGGCATAGGCCTGCTTGGTGCTCTATCATATTCAGGTCAGAAGGAATACAAATAATTTACTTACCAGAGCTCCCAGGGAAAAAAAAAAAAAAAGTGTTACGTATTATGTTTATAAAGATAGCCAAAGGCACTTTCAACTTCAGTGAACACACACTCACCCCCAAAACATGAGGGAATGACTGTACCTTGTTACCACATGGCTCCACGCTGTGAAAACTACAAAAATGCACTGCAAACCTCTGCCAGCTCCAACTGTATTTAAATCCTATATAAATGCCAAATATTTTCATCAATAAACTATTCATACCTTTTTAATTTTTAATTTTTCTTCTTCAGCAGTGCAAAGCTTCAGTTTTAAGTTTGCAACAGCTTCTTGAAGGTAGCTCTTTGATTCATTTGTTCTCTGTGTCTCAGCATCAACCGAAGCAATGGCTGATGTACCTGAAGTCTTCTCTTCAATTACATTCAAAGATGCAACTGCAACATCTGCTTGAATCTAATTCATACAAGAAACAAAACAGTAAAAGAAAGGTTAAAGAGAATTTAACATTCCAGTCAAATCAGATTTCATTTCCAGATGACATTACAGAACTTAAGTAATAAGTAAATACTAAGGTTACTTTTTTTAAACCACCCTTCTCTGAAATCTCATATGTAGGATGTGCTGGCTCAAAAGAAAGGTCCAACAATGGAACAGTAGCTAGCAATTCTAGATGGATTCACATCAGTCCTTCCAATCTCCTGGACTGCTTTTTCAAGAATGCTTTAGGAGAAGGCTTTAAGAAGGAGAATGGCACAAATATCTGAGTTTCCAATGAGGTCAAAATACTCAAAAGAGGTGAAAAGAAACAGAAGTGAAGCTGAATGACCTGTCTCAAAGCATCAAGCTTAGAGGGAAATGAACTCTCCTTGGATTAGTCACTTCATGGCTTCACCCCATGTAGACTGCAAACAGTAGCCATGGAAAGGGAATACAAATTTTTGTGCTAAAATAAATACCTCATCTTGAGGCTAGACCAACAGAGTAAGAGTAATTGGGGTATGTCTGCAACATTTAGTTGATGCTATTTTAGTGTACTGTAGAAGTACAAAAACCGAAACAGAGGTTTCTAGAATACACAACCCAAAACAGATGAAACTTTGATAATAAGCCCACATTTTCAGAAAAGCACAAAAACAAATTAGGTGAAGTTTAAATATTTTGTGGTATAATTAACAAATGCCAAAGCTTTTTTCCTTGTTTAAAAAGAAATTAAAAAGACAAAAGCTTATTTATAAAGCAGGAGAGGAAAAAGTTCGTAAATTAATATCAGCTGCCACTTTTTCAACAACAATTTGAAAGCCCAGTGCACTTGAAATGTGGGGAGGGGTGGCAAAAGGAACATCTCAATGTGTTTGTTAAGAAAGGTTTGACTGATCTGATTTAATTCATTCTATGAAATGGATTAACACCCTTTATTCCAAACAGACACTCAAATAAAAGATTTTCAATAAATAAGTATCTCTTGAAGGATTCAAAGAAAGAAACAAACAAAAATAGCTGAGATCTTGACTGTACATGGACACATAAGATCCAGTAGACAAAACAGCCAGAAAGAAAATTGCGGTTTGTGCTCTGAATTTCCCTTCTGTAAGAAGCAAAAAGAAGCTAGATGTGCTAATTCTACTTGCAAGTACTCCTCAAGATTAGAGTCTGGCACTGCCAAAAACTGTGATGTTGGAACCTGAAAAGTTGAATTTTTTTTTAACATGAAACAAGAGGGTCTGGAGACACAATTACAGAAGAATATAGTTCTAACATTCTGCTCTAACAGGTGTGATAATATTTTATTATAGTTTTATGTGCACCATATTCCTTTAGCTTTCTCTAAAAGTGCAAAGTCTGATCTCCATTTCCAAATAATTTTAAAGGACCCCTCTCAACGTCCCTTCTCCTTTTAGTAACACTCGCTAATGTTATATTCTTCAGTTTCTATTATTTCCTGAATTAAAAAGAGAATGAATTTCGTGTTTGTGGAACCGTGGGTCTGTCAGTAGCTGACCAGAATAAGATGAGAAAGACTGAAACATGACCTACAACTAGAACTCTCACGCACAATTATTCAGAAGTTACAAAGTGTATTTTTTATTTTTAGTAAGATTATGTAACCAAATTACTTTTTAGTTTTAAAAAATACACCTAAGTCTTAGTACTCTGTAATATCCAAAGTGCTCTTTCCAGAGAGCACACAAGCTAAGGCTGCTGGCCTAGCTCAAACAAGAAAGGATACAGGTTATTCACATTTCACCGTTAGCCAAAATTAAAAAGGGTAGGATCTGTTGTGTCTGAAGAAAAGCATATTTTGATCATCCTGCCAGTAATAGAAATCTACTTATCAAAACATTGTTAGAGAGGCAGATGAAGAGCTTTCAACACAGAAAATTACCCTGGCTGGCATCAGTCAAAAAAAGAAAGCAAACACTTCCCCCCCCCCCAAGAAAAAAAGCCACAACTTTTGGATTTCTAAGAAAATTTCTTAGGTATTATTTGCACCTGGGCACATCTCTTCTTCAATTTTTAAAGGCTTTCCTCAGAGCATTAGGCTGGGAACAAATACAAAACAGTAACTAATTCATCACTAAGACTGAAATCTTGGAGCTATACTAGCCAGTCGTTCTGGAAGTGTGAACACACAGATGCTGCTCCAAGGAAAAACAGTAACAGTCAGTTCAATCAAAACAAGTATTTTGCACAAGTTGTTTAAATAGCTGAAGAAAAATGTTTTTAAATGGTCATTATGGAAATCTGTCTTAATCATGAAATTCAGCTTTCACCATGAATAGCCCTAGGACTTGATGAGACTACCTGAAAAATAATAAAGCAGCTGGAAACGGGAGGGTCACAAAGTAGCCCAAAATATTGATTGGCTCGGAGAAAGACAAGAGCACTTTCTAATTCAAGTATATACTACTATGCATCCTGAAACAAGGAACTTTACAATCAATAAACTTGTTCAAATAGGTGTCACTGCAATCAATGGCAACAAAAATTCACTTGGGAGGGTAAATCTATTTAATTCTTGTCCACAGCAATCTTGCATTCTTGTGCTAATCTCCAGGCAGAAATTCTTTTCCCTCCTTTGCTCACCTAACCATTTAGTTAAAAACTAAACACTTTCACCCCTCAAAAAGAAGCTAAGATCAGTTCTCAGAAGCAATACAGCCATAAGGAGAGATCAAGATCACACAACTAGGACTGCATCAGATCACCAAAAAAACCACTTGAGAAAACATACAAGTATGACATATATGCACAGCCATAATCTTCATAGCTTTAACAGCAACACATTGTTTTAGAGAATCTTCCTGCTATTGTTTCCTACTTTCATGCCTAGCACTATCAGCATGCCTTTAATAAGTCTCTAACACACTTCTCTCTCTTGCAGTCCATACCAAAGTAGTATGGTGCCTCCCAGTTACAGGATTTAAACATAATTTCAAAATTATTCTACTTCAAAGTCTGTACCACAGAAATCCAAGGACTACCTTCTGCTCTTAAAACGCAATTCAACCTACATTTGCACAGAAAAGATACAATGTTAAGATATTTAATACATTAAGTTCTCTTAGTGAAACAAAAATTGTGGCTTTACCCGTTCTTCAAGAACAGCTGGATTTACAACATTGTTGGCTGTTTGAATAGCTGCTGCCATGTTATCACTTGATAAAATGAATGAGTCGGAAGGAACCAGGCAGGAAGAAGGCACAGAGTGCTCCAGAACAGCATCAGGAGACAAATAGACTTCAGACACTAATGCAAGAAATAAAAACAGAAAACACTCACATGATATGAAGCAGCATTCAAAAATTAATTGTTTCTGAAATCTATACCCAGCAAAACCCATCACAGTAGCAACAAGCATAGTCCTACTGATGTAAAGCTGTGTACCTCTCATGATCTAATTGCACTGAAGAATAATTCCATACAAAGTTCCTGTATTTTTGAGTACTATCAACTTAAGGATATTCAAAATTGTACAATCACACTAAATTTAGAGTTGTAACTTACACAGATGTTTCACAAGACAATTGCCATCAAAAGCAGCAGTTTTAACTTTTGTCTCTTTCCACTCAGATACCCTTTCAGCTTCAGCGTGATTTTTAATCAGCTGTAGAACTGTAGAACCGTATTTAGTTTCCTAAGTTTAATAAATTTTAAAGGTAAAATATCCTCAGCTGTCTTGGAAGATATACACAAACAGCTTACTAAGACACATGATAAAAGCAGTTTTCTATTTTATAAGAGATCAAAAAATAGCAAAGTAAATAACTCTCTAGCTAATAAAACTAAAGTGTAATTAATACCAGAGTGAGAGCTCTTCCACAGCAGTTTCCAGTTATGCCATAAAAATCCTGAACAGTGGATCATCATTATCAACCAATTTAGGTAACCAGGGCAAAACAAAACAGGACAGAAAACTGCATTTTACCCGTTCTCCAGAATTGGAAATGGGACTTTTCAGGCTTTCTTAACATATCATAAGATACCCGCGAAACCCACCAAAGTATTCTATTCATCTTTCCCCTACCGATCGCCTTGTCTGGTTACTAAGGCAGCTTCCTATAACCACATACCTACTCTGTTAGTTCAAATGACAGTGACATGACTTTGATTCTAAAAACCCAGAAAAGTCTCAGTTTTATGCTACCACTTAATATCCTGAATTTCAGTTTGAAGTCAATTTGCACCAGATGGAAACGCAACTAAAATAAATACTTGATCACAAAAGCAAAAAAAGAAACCGAGTCTGAATACAGATGAGGAATGGAGTCTCACAGAGATTAAAGCTTAAGGTATTCCATATTTTGGGGTATCCAATACTAGACATAAGACTTCATTTTTCACATAACACAGTTTTACGTAGAACAATCAAATTGAGCTTTCAGTTATTTCAATTATAGTAATGAATGCTTAGCATTTTAAGGGGGAAGAAAAAACAGAAATAAAACCCCATCTCTAAAGTTATCAAAATAAAGCCTAGGAAGTGAGGAGCAACAACTGGTGACCACCTCTTAACACTGCGGTTTAAAATTATTCATCTAAATACATGACCTTGCAAAAGACAAGAAAAGGTGGCAATTCTCCAAGGTATCACTCAAACATCTTTTTTACAAAACCTTTTTTTCCACTTTCAGCGATGTTAGAAATTCATGAATTAGACATTCTCTAAATTACATGTGCGATGTCTGTTATCCAAGCTCTCTTAATTCATTCCTTTTATGTATATACTGGTGAAATTGTATTAGCATCTTACTTCAGCTCAAAATTCGCTTATGAAAATGACCCTTCTATCATTTCTGCTTACCATGCCTTAATTATCGTAACGGAACAGTTTCAGAACCCCTGAAACAAAAACTTTCCTCTGCTAAATCTGCCTGACTGGACTCCAACAGCTAATGGATGTTCAGGTCCACAGGACTGGGCTAATGCTGGTCTGAAACAAAACTCTGGCAGCACATGTAGTACAGATATTGGCTTTTTAGCACCACTTTACAGATCGTCTCCTCTTCAACTGCTGCACCACCTGCTATGATACACAGCCATTCTGTTAATAATGACAAAATAGTCTTCTACAGTATGTTGCCCTGATGTAATATATGTCCTCTAACTTCTTCAGTAAGCAGGGCAGGAGTCATAGTCCTGATGAACTTCCAAAGAAAACTGGTATTGTTCATAGATCAAAGCTGCAGTACTATAAAAAAAATGCAGCATGTACTCAATCACAGGTATATCAAAATTGCCCAAGAAGGCTGAAATAAAATGCAGATATAAGTTATTGTCATAAACATACTTTAAAAAAATCTGATAATTTCTGAAGCCTTGACTTCCCAATAGTAAGAATATTCTGTCACAGGTCTGTATGCAAGAACTGACAAAACCACACAGTTTACCAGAAGGAGAGATCAGTAAGAGCCTGTAATTTTGCTCATGCAAGAAAAATTCTAAGTCTTTCTCCTAGTAATGAAGCTCAAACCATTATTAAAAATCACTGGGGGATCAGAAATTCTGAAAAAAAAACCAAGTGGATGAACATGAACTGTTAAATCAACATTCCACGTGAGTCCTATACTTTTGAGCTTCAGAATGAAGACATTAGGTATGAAATAAACCACTGAAAAAATAAACATTAGTATCATTTACTAATTGGATGTTATTCATATCCAGCAATTAAGAGAAGCTACGCCAGCAGGGGTCTGAGCAAAAGACCATATAATAATTCTTTGACATACTTTTGTAGAACTTTGCAAACTACTTGCAGCACAGTTCCCCTACGTGTAGGTTTGAGCTGCTAAAAATAAAAAACCCAACGAACAAAACCTAAATTTCCATCCTTAACTATTCACATCTTTGATTATACAATTCACTGACCCTTTAAACTATACTGTATGAACTGTAAACCGTATCACTGAACATTTTCAGTTAAAAGTAATATTCAGATAGAAAGTTTAAAACTGGTTTTGTGTGTCCACATTTCAGTGATCACACCTGAAATTTTGGCAGGAATTTCTGTCAACTGTAACACCAGAACTAGAACAAAGGGATCTACAGCCTGCCTAATGATGAATAAGCAGCTTAGGGAAAAATAAACTGAAAATGACTGTATTTACAGACTTCTCAAACTAGGACACAACAGAACGTGTCAAATCCATTCTAAAGCATGTAAGTAACAAACACCCAATGAAATTAAGCTGCCATTGTTAGTGGAAGACAACTTAATTTATGAAAGAAGAACAGAATCCTTCCCAAAAGAGAAAAAAATCTTTTCCCATGAAACAAGAAGCAAGAACTAAAAATTTTAGTTTAAAATAGACAAAGTATTTCCTGTACTTACACTGCTTTTAGCTCAATGTAAATGTATAACTATTAGAAAAGGTTCAATTGCTTAAAGAATGAGTGGATATATTAACAGCTATCAATTGACACACAATATGCCCGTAATAGTGGTGTAAAAGTCTCAGATGTCATGCATAGCATTCTGCAAAGCTGTAGGGATTTTAGTATTTTCCTTAGCAATTCTCCTCTTCCAAAAACAACACTTTTAATCAGTGTATTTGCAGATCACTGATTCACCAGAATGAGGTGCATTTCCACATCTGTTGGGGAATACAGACTTCAAAAACAACCAAAATGTAAGTCAGTGTTAATTCCAAAAGTGTAATTAGAATTAGGATTAACAGGTAAATGTCTACATAATGCTGAAGATGACAGCAATTTCTCTGTTGACTTCAATAAGCATGAATGTCCTCCTACCAAAAGCAAACACTTGGCTGCTTCTCTACACATACCAGTTTACAGTGGTACATCAACATATAGAGAGGAAGAAAAACCACTCCCATGTGCTTTAAAGATTATTTCCTACAGTTCACAGCAGCAAGCTCTTCTCCACATTTTCTTCTTCCAAAGCCAAGCTATTCTAGGAAATAAGTAATTACACATACTATTCCAACATCTTAAATCTAAGGTCATATGGAAGTACTAACTTCACTTCTTATTTAAGTAAACCTTATGTACAGCTATGGAAAATTTACAACACTGCAACCATTTAGCTGAACCTCAGAAACAAATTAATTGCATTCAATGACTACACAGCACAAGGAAACTGAGAACTCATTGTCCATCAGGTTTTTCTGTTTGCGGTATTTTTGGGGGGGTTTTGGTTGTGTTTTGTTTTGGGTTTGCCAAAATATTCAATCAATAGGATGGCCTTTTAAAGCAGTTGGACAACTTTAAGCAAGAGAGAGTGCAGGTGGTATGTAATCTAATAAACATGCTACAAGAAAATCTTTCAACCGTATGTAAATTCTAGATAGTCACATCTGAAAAGTTATAGAAGTCATTTTCAAAGCAACATACTCAAGGTACTGGAAATGTCAGCAAACGAAAAACAAGACCATTCCAGAGTTAAATGAGGCTGTATACCATTGTCAACAAAGACCTCTGAACATCATCCAGTCATGGCAAGGAATGAAGCCAGTTCCCTCCCATCTCCTTAGGGACATATTGGTATCCTACTACTATTGCCCACCCCTCCACCACCCCTCTCAAGTCAAGATGTTAATATCCTGCAGAAAACCAAAATTTATTATGAAAAGAAACAACTGAAAACAACCATTTCAACACAACAGCTGAAAACAGAACCTTTTAAGCTACACAGATGTCTGCTTACATGTCTGCACACTAGTACAGTTCACCCCATCTCATACTGCATAGACTTCAAAACATCTGTTCTTTCAATGCTGCAAACAAGACCATCAGAAATACTGAATTCTTAGATGAAACATGAAAAATAGATTTTGTATACATACAGTCCTTCTGCATTGTTAACAAAAGAATATGAGAACAAGGAGAAAAATCTTCCCCAGTAATTTGGAGGATGTTCTGCTATTCAAGCTTTACTTAGAACAATTCACAATCTCCATCTGGGCCAAAACAGTCCTTCTTTGAGGAACTACTGCAGAGAGTCCAGCAGAGGGCTACGAGGATGATGAGGGGACTGAAGCATCTCTCCTATGAGGAAAGGCTGAAGGAGCTCAGCTTGTTTAGCCTGAAGAGGAGAAGGCTGAGAGGGGATCTTAGAAATGCCTTTAAATATCTGCAGGGTGGGTGTCAGGAGGATGGGGCCAGACTCTTTTCAGTGGTGCCCAGCAACAGGACAAGGGGCAATGGGCACAAACTGAGGCACAGGAAGTTCCAGCTGAACACCAGGAAGAACTTCTTCCCTCTGAGGGTGACAGAGCACTGGAACAGGCTGCCCAGGGAGGTTGTGGATTCTCCTTCTCTGGAGATATTCAAAATCTCCCTGGACAAGGTCCTGTGCAGCCTGCTCTGGGTGATCCTGCTTCAGCAGGGGGGTTGGACTAGATGATCCACAGAGGTCCCTTCCAATCCCGAACATTCTGTGATTCTGTAACATCTGCTTGTTTTTTTCATCTGCTCCATTACATGAGCTCCTTGTGATGTCCAGAGCAGAATTCCTGCCAAAACAAAACACTGACACAGCATTTAGAGACCCAGGTCCTATTCCTACTGTTCACTATAAGCAACAGATATTATTCATAACTCTAGAAAAGCAGAGATAACACCAGAATCTGCAAGCACAGTTCTAAATTTCAAGATCCTCCTTAGGCTTAAAGGTACTTAACCTGACACCTACAGAAGTACAAGAAAATTGACAGTTTGTACATTTCTTCTTCAGGAAGAAAAAAACCCTAAAACAAACAAATAAAAAAAGTAGGCACTTCAGTATTCCAGTACACACTTACTGAATTGCAAACTGACATCACTCTTAAAACCTTATTTTTATTAAGTTGTGCAACAATGTGCTTCTATTACTAAGCATCTAAAGAAGAAACAAAGCAAAACTGAATTACAAATAATTCTTTGTCTCATTGAAGTATCTTACTTATCCATTGCAAGGACCATTCTAGAGTCTAAAATACTTGAGAGTTACTTTCTTACATAAAAAAGTGTGTCAAGTTGTCAATAACAACACATTCGCAGTTAGATTTCGCCACTGCATTAAAAATAGCTCAGTTTAAATATTAGTAATAATGTTCAGTAAACAAAATTGTTTGAGAACAGCATAAGTGTTACATTTATTTCCTCAAAAAAATTAAGTTTATGAAGAAAGAGCAAAACCCCCTGAAAAGTGCCACAATAACAAATCAAGAAAATATAATGAGTTTTCTGGCCAGCCATAACAATTAGTACAGTCAGCCTCTTTGAATCTCTTCTGGGAATGAGACAGACCACTGATACAGCACTAGAACATTCCATAATTTATTTTAGAGCTCTTAAAAACTTAAATTTTTGTTTTCAGTTCTGAGCTGTGTTTAAGTCTGAGCCTTAAACATAAGACTTAGTACTCCATTGCTGTTCTCAGAGAGTTCTCATCTTTCCAAAGAACAACTTTTTATTCCAAAAGTGTTTTGTTGTGGCTTTTTTTTTAAATAGATTTTCCTTTTCTTCAACTTTATGAATACATTTACTGAATCCAACCTAAGAAAACCCTGCTGTTTGAGTAGTTCTCTCACATTTCTCCAAAACCCAGACAACCCTGGGGCCTTAGAAATAATATCTGATTTCTTTTCACACACTGAGAAATACTGCAACAGGTTTCAGTATTTTGTTTTAGAACTTTTTACATCTTACAAACATCAAATATGCTGCAAATTGGTGTGATGAGTAATGTACTCCTCCTCCACAAAGTTCACCGAATCTTGTGTGTATATAATGGTATCACACTCCAAATCTGTCAAAATATCTCAATAGCACCATAATACATTTCAATTTCTGACTTTTTCAGCAAACCTTACTGACTGACAAATTTCCAGGGTAAGATAAGAACTTATATAGAAACAACATTGGGCACACAATTCAGTTACTTCTCTTACTAAAAACATTAACTTACAAGTCAATGCCTAACACGCATTTTCATCGAACCTATTAAAATCTTGCCTCTTGCAACAAGTTAATTTATTCACAGAAACATTTGCATGCAAAAGTCATGTAAAGACTTTACACTAATAAAATATTCTGAATACAAGGGGTTTTCTTTGAATTTTGAAATACTTAAAATAACTTGGTATACAACCTACCCTAGGACTTCTGTCTCACAAATCATACAAAAAACTTCAGTGTTACTTACAAATCATTTAAATTCTACATACCTTATTCGATTTAAAGTAGACTTCATGACATAGACATCGCATAGCTACATTATTCAAGTGCATTCAAATATGCCAATGAATTTAAGCAGTATTTTTAAATAACAGTCAAAATTACAAGATGAATAATAGAGATATTTGGGAAAATACAGTTTCCTTATTATTTGTCTTCCTTTACTTCAAAGGCAAAAAAACCCTATTCTGAAACGTATGAAAGCCAGTAGTGCCAGAAATAAATACATAAAAACATTTGAAGAACAAGATTTATGGAGAGCTTATATCGACATAAATGCTTGTATTATATTTAAAACTATAATTAGTTTTCATAATTTATTCAGCACAATAATATAATAACAGGCAGAAATCTTTGATTCCTGATAAAAGAATAAAATATGGTTTTTTTCTCCTAGTGCTGCTGAAGTGATGTTTTGTTTTGTGAAAGCAGTGAAATCTAGAATAAATTCCCACAAAACCAACTCCCAATCAGTAACACCCTTTTAATCACTGATATTGTACATTTATCCACTATCAATAAGCTTTTATTAGTTTCTTAAAACCCAGACAGGCACCAGGCATTTATATAAATTAATAAAAGTAGCTGCCTAATGTTTCAGCTTCTGTTTGAGGTAAAGGATCTGCAATATATTCTCTAACTTAAAAAACTGCTTAAGTAAAAATGATCATTCTCCCTGCCCCCAAAGCAACTGAAAGACTTTATCACAGTCAGAGAAATCTAATGGAGAAAGTAACATGTTCAAGTCCTATTTTTAAGTCTAGTTTTTGTACGTTTTCCCATCATTCACAACAGACCTTCCATACTTAAAAGTAAGAATATCCCTAGAGTAAAGAAGCTCCGTTTCTTCCTCCCATGAGATGCTAGTCAGCCTTTGAACTGGATAAACCATACTTCTCTTTCGCTCCTCAAGAAAGTTTAACTTTGAGAAGCGCAGCTTCCCAAAACAATTACTCGGGAACATTCTTATGATAGGGTTTCACTGCTGCCCATTCTTTTATTATGCATATACACCCTTCTGGGTACTAATACATACAGTGAACACGGAAGGACAGAAATAAATTATTAAGAATTTTTATAGTGACTTTATCCATACCTGTAGGAAATGCTGCCCAAGCAATAGCAGGGGAGGTAGTCTGCTTTTCACCGTTTCCACATTCGTAACTCTCTGCTGCCTAGAAACATGAAAAAATTATTGTTACGTATTTTAAAAAATACTATAAATTCCTATAAAAATAGCTGACAATAGTTAAATTTCAATATTAAGTAATCCAAGTAACATACCTCAAATCCTCCAAACTCATCGTCATCCATCTTTCAACTGGAACTAGAATATAGCAGAAATCTTGATTTAAAAACAAGAACAAAACCACTAAATTGTTATATCCCCTTTAGTCACAGAATAGCAATAAAAACTTTGTAAAACCAAAGGTATGGTGTTAGTTTTAAAGGACAGACTTGGGCAGAACAAGTCACTGTGGTCAAACCGTAAAAGCCCAGCAGTACGAAGTAATACAGTGATCTACACTGCAGGAAAATCGGTATATTTAATTGGTCAGTCTCATAAGAGAAATGGACTGATTATATCATCAACTAGGAGTCAAAAGACAAAATGACTCATGTATTTGTACTTCAATTACACGTCAGATAAGTTGAGATCTTCAACTGAATACAACTGCTACCTAGCTCATCCATGTGCTCCTCATAACCTCATCACCTCCCCATTCAGAAATAAGCATTCAGTCTTTCTCCCAAGTACTCATCTCCACAGGTTGCCTGAAGTCGCCCAATTTACAAGTTCTACAAAAGATCAAGGGACATAAATAGGAACTTTTTCACATAGAGGATGCAAGAGCTAGAACTGTAAGATGTTTCTTAAGAAGCACTTTTTTATTGATCCAGATAAATGAAAAAATTTGGTATTTTACAATGGAATTTGATTATCTTCAATAGAAAAGATAAGCACTGTGCATCAATATCGTCAAACATCTTCTGAAAGCAGGAAAGTAGAAAAAGCTTTCCAGAATAGGAAAACAGAAAGATGGTACTTTAAAAGCTGTATCTATTGCTCTCAGTAACATCAGTGAAGTCCCCAGTACCTCAACAAATGGTACTGAAAACAGCAAATAACCTGGTCTGGATACATATTTAAAAAAAAAAAAAAATCCAGGAAGTAGGATTTCTGACCATCAGTTTCCAAAATGAAGAATTTTCTTCATTAGCAGTGACGACGATCCAATTTAATGCAATCACGATCTACCATGTACTTCATAGTTCTGTGTTTATGTTTTAAAATATAAAAACATTTTCCATTGTTAAATTGCTTTTCCAAATCCACACTGTGATTAAATCCAAAAAGATGTCCTGCTTTTCCCATCTTTCTTAGTTGTCTGGCAACATCAGCACAAACTACAACTTAGAAAAAGACTGTGGTGAATTTCTGGAAATTTTTCTGCTACCACAGAGGTCCTTCCCTAGGTTTCATGGAGGGGCTGATTCAGATTTTACAAACTGATCGGCATTTTTGAGTTGTAGCCCTGAATTCTGTGGCATTTTGTTATATTTGTAGTTAAATTGCAGTTCCTTTTACAAAAATGCAGGGTAAGTTACTCTGCTAATGAAAGTAACTCAAGATATACATGGTTGCTCAAAGAAGGGTATTATCTATATTCAAAAAAAATATCATTCTGACATGTGAATGAAGGATGATCCAAAAACCCTTTAGGGTCTATAGAATGTCAAAATGTTTGTAAACTTCGTTGACTTCAGTTAAAATAGGCAAGAGAAATTATTCTTCCTGTGAAAGCACATGCTCCGAAACAGAAGAATTCAAAGAGTTTGGAGGAAATCTCCAAATTAAAGTATTTGGCTGTCAGAAGGGGACACTTTAAATTTATATGAAGCTTAACAAATTAATTTCCAAGCTCTTATTGATTAACTTAGGTTAAGCCACCACTATCAGTAAGCAGACAGATGTGGTTAAAGACTATTGTCCAACATTCACATGTAGTATATTAACTAAGTATCTTTTTAGGGACTGCTAAGGATTTTGTCTGGTTTGTGTTGGTTGGATTTTGTGCTGGTTTACTTTTCAAGAGAGTAAGAAGGTAGTTGGGTATTTTTCCCTATCAATATTAACCTTAACTGGTCAAACATTCGTGCATTCCACTAACTTTCACAGCTTTAATATATAACTCAAAAAAATAACACATGCACACACAAACGATAGCAATGGAAGTTGTATAGATAGAAGATCACTGTTCAAGCTGACATCAATGCACAAACGAGAATGTCAACGTATTCACGCTACCTACTATTAAACACCATCCAAACAGACTGGCGATTAATACAGGTACTGCAAAATGCAGCATTCAAGTAGCAATTTGACGAGTCAGCTGGAGAAAGAGAGGCTTTAGAAAGGCAAATAGGGATTTTATCTACACACTATGTATCACATCAACAGGTCCTACAGGATCTACCCAACGTTACTTCAAAGGTCCACAGTAATTACGTCAAAGAACCACAGATTTTCTCCACAAAGAGCAAAAGACATTATTCCCATCATCTCAGGACTGGTTATGTCTCAGCTGGATGAATTACATTCCATATTCAGCACTGTGCTTCAAAAAGACAAACTGGAACAAGTTCAGAGGAGTGCAACAGGAATTGAAGCAATTTTGGAAAGGCACATTAAAATGGAGAGGCTTTTTTTAAAAAACTAAAAAAGGCAAACAAATACGTATAAAATATGAAAAATTATGTTCTAAGAAGTTATTAACTACTTTCATTTATCATCAAATGCGGCACTGACATAAGGCAGTAAAGGACAGAAGTCTCCGTAGGCAAAACACTTGTGAGGATTTCCAGGAAGGCAACATAAAACCCTACAAGAAAATTTATAAGAACCTACATATACATAAAAGAGAAGTAACTTTTAATACAGAAAAAGGATGTAAGGCAGAATTAAAAAAATGGAGAACAACCTGTTCTTGAATCCATCAACTTTGTTATCATATTTCATATAGAGTTTTCGTAACTCTGGTAATGATCACAAGACTATTTTGACCTAAGATTACCTTTCTCCACAAATTTTAACACAGGCATTTCATGGCTGTAACAGCATGATTAATCTATAAATTATTTCACACATCATTCAAATGGAATAAGAGATAAACAGACCCCAAGCAAGTCTCAGTAGTATCAATGCTGTTTTCACGCCTAACTGCTAATCTTCCAATTTCCAATTCTTCAGAGACCCCACAGGAATTCTAGGCTAAGTGGTTCTCAGCCAGCTAAGGAGGACCATGCTATTTGTGTATGTATAATATACAGTCATACATGTACACGTCTCTCTGTTTTCAAAGACAAAGCTAAGTTTTGAGTCTAACAGAAAGAAATCCTGATTTGTTTACATGTTTTGTTTGCTGTAGGAAAAAAAAAACACAGAATGAAACTGGCAAACTTCACATGTATCACTAGCAAGCAGGCAGCAAATTAGGATACAAAGCGTGTAAAAGAAAAATTAATCAAGCCTATTTTTAACTAGGATTCTCTCACAGCCCTCAAAAGTACTCATGCATTTAGCTCTAAAAAATGTTTGAACAGTTCATTATAAACCTAATTGAAAACAATGCTGAACATATGACCAAATACACAATTTCTCACTTGCACCCTTTATTCTGGTGATGGAAATGCATTTCTGGAAGAAACAAACAGCAGAACTAGCCTAACACCTGACACAGAACTGCAACAATTTTGGGAGCAACTTTTTTTAATCGATCATCTATTCCAAAACCAGTAATCAGACTTCTCTTTCCTCACAGACTAGGAACATTATTTGTGGCACTGGAATAGGAAAGAATACATTAAGTGCTGACAATCTTCAGAAGGATTTAAAAAATAACACTAAGACAAAACAACCCACACAGTCTTACCATGACTAAATGTGGTCTCTTAAAATATGCCTGATACTGGAATTAAGTAACTGTAAAATTGGGCAACAAGAAGTCAACCTCAAAATTACAGATACATAGAAATTATGGTTGGAAAAGACACAGTAGGTCATCCAGCCCAGGAGATTTCCAAATCTTGAGAAGCCTGAGAAGCTCTTCAGTGAAAAGAAGGAAACATTTCATGGATCATGAATACGTAAGCCACCGCATTTTCAGTATATTTTATGAACATATTTGTATTCATTATATCATACAATAATTTAGGCCAGAATTCAGATCAGCAGGTCATCCACTCTAAGCTCATGCTCGAAGCAGGGTCAACCCTGTATTCAGATCAGGTTGCTCAAGTCTTCCTTCTCTATCACTGATGACAATGCATGACAAATGTATTCAAACACTGATGGCTGTGCATATCCGAGATGCTTGCAAGCTTTCCTACACAAAATGCAGTCACCATAGCTTGACCATCAGCTTAACACATGTCATGAGAACTTTGTGAAATGCACTTACCTAACTGACATATCAAAATCATGGTTTTATACACAGGAAGATCAGGAGTCATTCACAAGAATTAACATAGAAAATGTCAGGTGTGAAAAAAGCCCCTCTTCCCCATTCCAACTGTTAGGAGGAGAAGGAATGTTGTAATCCCACCAGAAACTCCAGTATTCTTCATATCCAAAAAGCAAAAGTAGCAGAGAGACCAAACAGTGAATTAAGAAGGATTCTTCATTCACTTAAAAGTCTACCTCTGGTTGGTAAGAATTCAAACTAATCAAGTCCTGGTCTATTGCTTGATAAATCAAATATAAATTTGCCTCAGTAATAATGGCAACTAATTTTACCAGGTACATTCAACTGAACAATGTATTACCTGGCCTGTAATTCTGAGTAATCAACTTACTTGCAGAATTTTGTACATTTTTAAAGCAACAACTCACAGTGCATATTGCTGTTTATTTTGTCAGAACAGTATGTGTGGAGCTGGCTGAGGGTGGGGCTGCTGCAGTCGTATTTCTGGCAAACATGGTCGGTGGTTAACCCCTACCTATGACAACGTATCAGTTTTACTTGCATGTTTATGCTTACCAAATGACTCATTGAATGTGTTCCATCTAGGACAGACTTATTAGCTGTTTCTTCACAGGACATAACAGACCGCATTATTTGAAGAATAAATCTTTGGCTGAAACAGCAGGCTGCAAAAAGCCTATCCAAGATAAGTATGAGATTAAAAAAAAACAACAATAAAATAAAATTTAAAAGTAGTCATTTAGAAGGCATATATACTGGCAATACCTCTGTGATAAACAGCACAACAGATGATAAGATTCTGTATCACAAAGTTCTAACCAGCTCACATGCACTTTTCCTCATGGCTCTTCTGACAAAGCTCCAAGCACCTCTTCGCAATTTCAAAACGGGAACAACCTTTCTTCTTTTCACCCAGTTGATACAGACTTTTCTCCTAATCTATACCAATTACAGCTGCAGGACAAGCATGTGGCATCTCAACAACTTATGGTAGCTAGTAAGTCATCAAGAAATTCTTGATTACAAAATACACATATCCCAGAGGATATCTACCTAAGAAAGACCAGAATATGAATGTACAGCGTAATGGAAACTAAAATAATTTTAGGGCATCTGTAAAATTTTCTAAACAAAATAAAACTTACATTTTTCACTTCGTTCCTGCTTGAAATCTCAGCACTAGAAGTAACCTGTTTAATACCACTTAGACCATAAACAGAGGAATACTTTTCATTTATTGTGGCCAGAAATTCAGCGGCATGAAAAAATATAAACATTACCAGAGGCCACTGTCAAAACAAAAATTAAAAAACAGATACTGGAAGATTTTTTTTGTTTTTAGCTTTTTTATTTTTAGATTGAGGAATTCTAACTTCCATTCCTAGCAGTAAGGCTAAATTCTGCTAGCATATCTGTCCAGTATCAATTTCTAAAAATGGTAGCTGTAACGTAGGTGATTTTTCATTTTTTTCTCTTCAAAAAGAATGAAACAGTATGATGCAGTAATTCTCAATCTTTCAAATCAGTGGAGAGTTCAATCTTTTTAGTGTTTTATTTTTGTAACTTTTAATTCTGTAATTTCCCTCACAGCGATATCTTGTTTGCAATGAAAAGCTTCTGCAGACTTAATTTTTTTCCCTTATTAAAGCAGCTGACCGTACGGTAAAATTGAATGGAAAAATTTCCTACAAAGAGAGCATGATCCGTGTGGTTAACATTCACTTAGTGGTTTGTTATTTAATGAAAAGAGTTCACAGTCTTGTTACAGAAAAAGAGTATTCTGTATTGGTTTTTAACAGGAAAGCTCTTAACAGCTCCTAAATTCTGCATTAAATTTTCACTATTTATCATCTGTATCTAACAATGAAAGTATACAACTGAGCAGGGGCTAACATCATAAGACCATGAGGACATAAGACCAGAGGGAAATTTAGGTCTTTCAATTTGGAATTAGACCGCATTAGTAATTACAATAAACATGATCTTAAAAACAAAAAAACTTGGAAGTAACAAAATTAACGCAGGACTTCAATAAGAAATTAAGAGTTTTTGCCAAAAATATAATAGATTAGTTATGTAAGAAAAAATTAGGCTAATCAGTTCCACAGAGATATTCAAAATCCTTCAACTATTAAGAAATATGAAACTTCAATTTGCATGCTCATTAATGGACCTCAGATAAGCTACAATTTTTAAATGAGACATCTATAAGGCTAGAACCGAAGGTAAACATTAGGAACACCTTTTAAGAAGAAATAGAAATACAAGCTTTTTACTATTTCAGAGAATGAAATGCCCAAATAAACTTGGGAATTCAGTTAAGTTTTCTACTTTCTTTTTTAGGGGGTTTCATAGTTTTGAATTTTTGGTTTGAGTTGTTATGGGGAAGGGTGTGGGGTGTGTCATTTTTAACCACCATACAAGGCAAACAGCTTCAAACTTTTAAGAAAAAAGAGAAAATTAACTACTTTGGAAAGCACCATTTAATATTATTCAAACCAATGAACTGTTGCCACATGCATGTAGCATCCACCTCTCTCTATATTAAGAGATGCAATCTTTGATTTCGTGCTACATCAGAAAAAGAAAACCTACATTTATTTACCCTTGAAGCAGAGCATCTAAAGCCCTGTAGGTATACAAACTTATGCCTGGCTGTACATGCCAACTGTTAAAGAAGTTGGTTAGATGAGAGGACTGAGAACCTGTAACATGTGAGATGCAAGGCTGAGACTGAAACGAGTATTTTGCTTTACGCGATCAACTGCCCTTTTATTTTCAATCAGACAGACAATACCATCCCATTCAAAGTTGTGCAAGGGCTGTATGCCCTACCCCTATCATGAAATAGTGAAAATCAAGCATCGCCAAAATGCCAATGTTCTCCATCACATTACAGTGTGTATTTAGTCATATAACGTGACATGTAGGAAATCCCCACCACCATGAAGAAGTATGCATATCAGCTCCCACAAGGAAAGGCACAATAATATGACAGTTAGCACCTGCCTTTGAACATGCAACAGAAGCATGCTCAATCACATGTTAAAGGAAGAGACTTCTAGGTTTATGGGTAAAAAGAAAAAGAAGACAACACAAATATGTCACAGCAATCTTCTCCTGGGATGCGAGGCTGGTTCATTTAGTCTGGAGAAAAGGAGGCTGAGGGGAGACCTTACCACTCTACAACTACCTGAAAGGAGGTTATAGCAAGGTGGGTATTAGTCTCTTTTCCCAAGCAACAATTGATAGGACACGGCCACAAGTTGCGCCAGGGGAGGTTTAGATTGGATACTAGGAAAAATTTCTTCACCAAAAGGGTTGTCAAGCACTGGAACAGGCTGCCCAGGGAAGTGGTGGAGTCACCATCCCTGGAGGTATTTAAAAGATGTGTACATGTGGTGCTTATGGACATGGTTTAGTGGTGGACTTCACAGTGTGAGGTTTACGGTTGGATGCGATGATCTTAAATGTCTTTTCCAACCTAAATGATCCTATGATTTCAATCCTAGTACTGACTTCATAAACAATTATGAAATAATATATCTTTTTAATAAAAAAAACCCAAAGAAAGCAGACGCAAAACATCACCAATTTTACAGTAGCAGTTGCTTATACTACAATTCATTCAACTGAAATCTACAGGACTTTTAAGAAAAATGCGAGTCTGGCCCTTTCTAACTAATTCTTTTCCACAGTCCAAGTAAACAAACACAACTAAATATATTCAAGGAATCACAGAATAAATTTAGTTTGGGAAGCATCTCAGGAGGACACCTGATGCCACCCCACCTGAAAGCAAGGCCGCCTTACATACTGTATCATCACAGAATCACAAAACACTTTGGGTTGGAAGGGACCTCTAAAGGTCATCAGCCTGTTTAAGGCCGCATACAGTCAAGTTTAAAATATCTGCAAGGACTGAGACTCTAGTCTAACAAGGCAACAGCAGTGAAACACTAGAGTAGATACCTAGGGAAATTTCTTTTCCTATTCACCTTTCTCATCTGTTTATTTATTCACTTATTCTGAAGAGTTTTCAGGAGGTTTCAACACCTAGTGATGTGAACAGCACATTAAGGAATGTGACAATAAAAGTCAAGGACTGATTTACACAAAACAGAGTATATAAAATAAAAGTCAATAGCCAAAACTTTTCTATCAATTCCTAAAGTGAATTTAAGAATTAAAAAAAAAAAAAATTCACAGACAAAAAAAGCCCTAAGAGAACCAAAACCAAAATTCTTTTTACCACTTAGTCCATTTCTCAGGAGACATCCCCTGGACCAAAAGATCCAGATCCTATAAGAAGCATGTAAAATTCTATACCCTATGATATGAGAATTCATACCTATCTTCACGAGCAATTTTGAAATAACACTACCAACGCTTAACAGTGCTGTATGTAACAAAAGAGTAGCAGCCAAAGCTATAGCATTTGTATCAGTTTCATGTAACAAGAACATCTTATGCAATCTGCAAGACTTCTGTAACCGCCCTTCCCACTTCTATTTAAAAAAGCATTTTCAGAAGAACAATGAACCATGGCATATGATTAAACACCAGTAAACATACCTTTTATAAGCATCAGAAGGGTGGCAAAAATTTGAACAATCACATAAAATCACAAACAAAACAAAACTTCTTCTTTAGCTGGATATAGTCTTTATTAAAGACATTAGAACAAAAATCTTCTTTACAAATCATATCCTCACCTGAAAGGTACTAAACTAATATGAGCAAAAATCTCTGAAATTCCACAAAAACAGGTATTAAGATAATCTGCAAAATCCATTCCACAAAAATTTGTGGTTTAGAACTTGTGGATCCCCTTCTTCAGCATACACTTTTGGTTTTTTAAACAGTGCTTAAAGCAGGAAAAAGCAATGAAGTGCAAATTCCAAGTCCACTTCACTTCCCTGGATCAGATACAGCTTCACCAAAGAGAAAGTGAGAGTTGCATTTTTACCCACTAGAAGAAAAGGGGCTCTGACAGCTCCTACAGAGAAGGCAGGTACTGGTTTTCAAAATCACCTAAAACACAGCAGAGAGAAAACCCACCACAGCCTTGTGTGGAAAATGCATTCAAAAACTGGCAATTCTTCAGACGTATTCTAGAAGAAACCAACATCACAAAACTAGCAAAACCATGTTCTGTGAAATCTGATCTCTGAAAAGTTATTAAGAAATCTATTTGTAAAAAGGCATAGTGCACAGAAGTAATTTAGAAGGTGATAAAGAACAAAAGGATATAGACTGTGAGAAAAAGAAATTGCTATTGAGGAAAAAAAGGGGCAATATTAGATAGAAACTGCCTGACTTCACTCATTGTTCTTGAACTCTAAATTTATGTAAAAATCACCAAACATATGGTGTGCATTTATGTATAGGAAAGCATTAATATAAAGTAGGAGAGAAGCGCTTTCTCCTAGATCAATAAAAAGGTGTGAACACTAGGCCAACATCTACAATACCACTCTGCTTGTGATTCAGAAATAATGGCTGAGGTTGACTTCAGAATATTTCCTGAGGTAGAGCTCTACCACATGCATGTACCATTTTTGTCTCTATACCAGACCACAACCCATGGACCACATGGGGATTTAATGCGTAACCATAAGTACTCAGAGGATAGCATCATTCAGAAGAAAAGATTTTGCAAGCATCACAGTGGTACTTTCAGCACATATTTTCAATTAAAAGGCTGAAGAGAGAAAAAGCCTGTATACTTTGGCTTCCAAACGCTTTGGTCACTGAGATCCATCTACAGTCAGGAAAAAAAAAAAAATTTAAAAAATCTCTAATAAGAAAAATATGGATTTAATTCCACAGGGTTACCTATTGACATGAGTAATTATAGTAATACATACTTCTTGACTGAGGATCTTTTTTACATTTTTGCCTATGACTCTTTGTCAGCTTCTCCCAACTTCTTCCACTTAGAAAATAACAACTTTTTCATTCTAGATGCTGAAAGATGAGTTAAAATAAAACCTTATCAATTCCAGCAGAAGTATCATAGTACCATATTCATCAGCTTATTTCTTTGTCTCCAGAATCTATAGACACTCTCTCAAGACTTAGTTCTAACACCTTCAGTAACTCAAGATTTTATAGAAACTCCTTCCAAGGGCTTCAGTCTTCACCATAACTGGTTTCTTGTGACCAGAACACTGTAAGACTAGCCTTTATTTCATTATAAAAATAAAGAATCACAGTTAACTAACTTTTAAATTTCTCTAATGTCCCTCTATAAACTTCCTCTGTCACAAATATCTTTTTATTTCAAAAGCCACATACTTTTACAAAATGTACATAAACTGCTGTGAGAAGTCTGACAAACCTGATAAAATTCAAACATGTTGTGCTTTCTGGAGGAAAAACCTCTCCCCTCACCAAGCCTTCACCCCATCTGCCCCCAAAAAAACCTCAAAAAGCAGATTGAATTAAACTGCAATTGATCATTTCCATTATGTACATCAATACAATATATCTATAACTAGCCAACGTCAAGTCCTAATCAACAATCTCTGTAAACCTGATTCAGATTAACAATAAACAGAATCCCTGGAAATTTGTTTGTATTTTAAGAAAAAAGGTGGTAAGAAAAGCATGACTTGTCATTGACTAACTAGGTCACAAAGATCAGACGACAGCGGCCCAGCAAATGTCTGTGCAAAAGTGACCATGGTAGGCTAAAAACTAACACTCATATTTGAAGTATTTTTATTGTACTAGAGACCATAAAATTGGACACAGTCCTCTAAAAGACAGAGCCAGGCTGTTCTCAGAGTTGCAGAGGGATTACGACAAGATACATCGGACAAAAGCTGGAATAGTGAAAATTCTGACCAGGTATTGGAACAGGCTGCCCACAGACACTGTGGACTCTTCATCCCTGCAGAAATTCAGAACTCAACAGGACAGGGCTGCGAGCCACCTGCTCTAACCAGACTTCCTTTAAGCAGAGGTTTGGACTAGAAAACGTTCAGATGTCCCTTCCATGCATGGTCTGTCACTCAGTGCTTTCAGTTTTACCCAGAATAGTACAGGGAAAAAAAAAAAGTGTAATGCTGCGACAAAAGTGAATCCACCTTTGAGACTGTTCTTCCATTGAACAGTAGTAATAACTACCAACATCTGTCAAGGATCATTTTAGGATTCGGTTTGCTAATGACAAATGAACCAACTTCAAGAGACAAGAATGAAAGAGAAACAGTACCTCTAGAAATCGTCACTGTTGTAGGAGGAACAAAAATAGCAAAAACCTATTGAAGTATTTTCATCATGAGTTAAAAAAAGTCTTACATAAGTCTCTGTACTCAACAGAGATATTTCTTGAAGAAGGCTGAGGTAAACGCATTAAGAAAAAAAATCTTGACAACATAGAAAAACTGCACGGGGCTGTTTCTTCTCTGGAAGTAACAGAAAACTTCATTCATTCGTTTCTTCAAAACCCTCCCTAAAAATCACTAAATTGCATGATTTCACTGTGAATATGGTAAGATATCTACAAATAGCTTTATTTTTTCAAAAAGAAAAGTTTTTTTTATAATGAATGAATGTTTTTTTGAGCCAGTTTTAGAAGTCTCAGTCTATTTCTTCCTCTTGGCCTTGACAGACGCATTGCTTTGCCATTTAGAGCTTCTCTCAAGAGCTGGATATCAGTTGCTGGGCACTCCAACTACATGCTCAATTTTCGTAAAGTGCTTATTCATGTAACATAATCTTTTTACTTGGAAGCAAATAAATTAAGTGTACAAAACCATCCACTGCTAAGAGTTTGGGAATGCTAGGAAAAACAGTGGTCTTTCTTTTATAGTCCATGTTTGATGAACTTAAGAAGAGGAGGGTTTAGAAGTAAAATAGCAGGGCCATAGGTATTTCATTCATTTCATATTCATGCACCTCCATTTAAAATACTAATAAGCGTCAAGAACTTAGTCTAACAACTGAAATACTTCTGCTTGTCTGTTCTTTTCTGTTAGTATCCAACGTTCCTAAATGCAATTGATTATTTTCACTTGCAAATCACACTAATGTGTTTTACTAGAACTTCGAAAGAGGTGTCTGTATGCTGTAGGGAGAAGCTTTCCATGAGTAAAGACTAGCAAGTTCTGCCTCAAGGCAATTTTGTCACAGAATTACATATCTGAAAACAGAAGGTTTGACACAAACTTAGTAGCAGCTAGAGCATCATAGCAACAATTTAATGACATGTCAGACAAAAACATTTGTCTTTGAAAATATCCTTCTGTGGAAGCAGGGACAGCTATCCTGGGAAAAGTATACGGATGCCACCCGGCTGTGCAGGGATGGTGTCAGGAAGGCCAAGGAACAAATAGACCTGACCCTGGCAAGGGATGCTAAGAATAATAAGAAGGGCTTCTACAGGTATGTCAGCCAGAAAAGGAAGGTCAAAGAAAACCCGCCCCACCTAATGAGCAAGACTGGCAAACTGGTAACAAAAGATGAGGAGAAGGCTGAGGCACTCAACAACATTTCCACCTCAGTGCCTCAGTCTTCACTGGCAATCTCTCTTCCCACACCTCTCAAGTGGATGGACCACAAGACAGGGACTGAGGGAGCAAAGTCCCTCCCATTGTAAGGGAAGATCAGGTTCAAGACCACCTGAGGCACCCAAACATACATAAGTCTACGGGACCTGACAAGATGCATCCCAGAGTCCTGAGGGAATTGGCTGATGTAGTTGCCAAGACACTCTCCATGATATTTGAAAAGTCATGGCAGTCAGGTGATGTCCTCGGTGACTGGAAAAGGGGAAACATTGCATTCATTTTTAAAAAGGGTAGAAAGGAGGATCCTGGGAACTACCAACTTGTCAGCCTCACCTCTGAGCCTGGGAACATCATGGAACAGATCCTCCTAGAAGCTATGCTGAGGCACATGGAGGACAAAGAGGTGATTCGACACAGCCAGCATGGCTTCACCAAGGGCAAGTCCTACCTGAACAACCTAGTGGCTTTCTATGATGGAGCGACTGCATCAGTGGACAATGGCTCAATGTCCCGATGGAGATCAGTGATGAGTGGTTTCCCTCAGAGGTCTGTGTTGGGATTGATACTGTTTAATATCTTCTCAGTGACACAGACAGCGGGATCGAGTGCACCCTCTGCAGAGTTGCAGATGAAACCATGTTGAGTGGTGCAGCTGACACACCTGAGGGATGGGATGACACCCAGAGGGACCTGGACAAACTTGAGAAGTGGGCCTGTGTGAACCTTATGAGGTTCAAGAAAGCAAAGTGCAGCGTCCTGCACCTGGGTCAGGGCAAACCCCGGTATCAATACAGGCTGGGGGATGAAGGGCTTGAGAGAAGCCCTTCCGAGAAGGACTTGGGAGTAACTGGTGGATGAAAAACCACACATGAAGGACTTGGGGGTACTGGTGGATGAAAAATCGCACCTGAATTGGCAATGTGCACTCGCAGCCCAGAAAGCCAACCATATCATGGGCTGCATCAAAAGCAGTGTTGGCAGCAGGTGAAGGGAGGGGATTCTGCCCTGCTCTGGTGAGACCACACCTGGAGTCCTATGTCCAGCTCTGCCGCCCTCACCACAGGAAAGACATGGACCTGTGGGAGTGGGTCCAGAGGAGGGCCACAGAAATGATCAGAGGGATGGAACACCTCTGCTATGAGGAAAGGCTGAGAGAGTTGGGGCTGTTAAGCCTGGAGACGAGAAGGCTGCAGGGAGACCTTAGGACTGCCTTCCAGTACCTAAAGGGGGCCTATAGGAAAGATGGGGACAAACTTTTTAGCAGGGCCTGTTGCGATAGGACATGGGGTAATGGCTTTAAACTAAAAGAGGGTAGATTTAGACTGGATATAAGGATGAAATTTTTTACAATGAGGGTGGTGAAACACTGGAACAGGTTGCCCAGAGAGGCAGCAGATGCCTCATCCCTGGAAACATTCAAGGTCAGGTTGGACAGGGCTCTGAGCAATCTGGACTGATTGAAGATGTCCCTGCTCATTGCAGGGTGGTTGGACTAGATGACCTTTAAAGATTCCTTCCAATCCAAACCATTCTGTGATTCTACAATTCTATGGATGTGCAGTAACTTGTACAAATAAATGTCATAAATGCTAAGAGTAGTCAAGTCTTTATATATTAAGAAAGAATATACCCTTTACAGAAAAAAAAAAAACCACCCACACAAAAAAACAGGGTAGTACTACATTTTTGTCATGATGCACTGCTTAGGAAAATTTGGTGTTGAGTGAACCACTGATTCTAAACACCAACACTACTTCCACCAGAAAAAGAATCTTTCATGTAAAAAACAAAGCTTAAAAATTCAGTATATCACCTTGATATGTAGTTAAAATACAGCTTTTTCTCTCAGTTAGAAATAAAATAAAATAGTAAAGGTCAAAATATAAGGGATACTCAGTAAACCTGAATATTATAAAAGCAATACTGTTTTCCTTTCACTTATGCATAGACAGTTTGCAAAAACTGTAAAATGTTAAGAGTTCACAGAATATTACTCTATCTTTTATGTTAGAAAAGCTGACAGGTGACCATGCATTCACCAAAAAAGTCACTAGCACATGGTAACTCTATTATGCAAAATGCGATGTGACAACCATTACACTAAATACAAATAAATAGCATTCCTTTATTATTACTGTATATCTCCTAATAGACAGGAAGACTCACTTTTCCAATCAATAGAACTCCTTCCCTCAGCTTCCTCCAAACTCTGGAAGTACAGTACTTCTCAAAGGGACACGGTACTAATTTGAGGCAAGAAAAAGATACTAACCTATTTCTCTGGCATGAGATGATACTATCAAAAAGAATAAAAATTATGGCTCAGATTTTCAAGTCTTAGTGATTTTATATGCCTCAGTTGCTAGTCTTGAAAGAGAATACCTTAAATAACTGTAATAATATTCTCCCCCCCCACCCCACTCCCCAACCACCTACTTTAAATTCAGATTCTATGAAAGTCTAATCCAAACACTGAAACAAAAAAATGACTGGTCATTTCAAAAACTTTAAATCTTTTGTTTTGCAAGCTCTGAATATACTGTTCAAGCAGAGAAGACCACGATGCATCGCATGCAGTGATGATGCATTCTTTTTTCCATGTGGGAGGGAAAGAAGAATCCATCATCATTGCACCTTCTTCTCCCTTTACCAGTACTTGAAAAGCAGACTCATTGACTTTTTGTTCACACACCAAGCAGATGAATTTGATTTTTCATACTCCCGTAAAGAAAATGTTCAATTCATGGAGCAGCAACTCCAGATGTAATTTTAAATTCATTTTCGTATGACTTATGAAGCAAACTGGAACGTTTTCACATTGTCCAACACCCATCCCTTGAACAAGCAAAACAAAAATGATAATTTGCTTTCCAAGAGAGCATACTGCTGCCAGAATGTCTGTGCACATTATCTTTCCTTTTTCCCCTCTTCATTTTTGGTCTACTCCTAAGCATGTTACACAACACTTTCACCACACGACCTTTGACCAAATGGACATCATCCTAACTGTATGTTCTCTGCTGCAATCAAGAAAAAAAATCTTTACTTCTCAGGGAAAAGATTCATTGCCATTGATGCCTTTGTAATATGACGAGGAAGCTGAGGGCAGAAATCACAGATCAGGCCAGAATGAAAATAGGATTAGGGCTCAACGCCCAAGTCCTTTTCTTTTCAATCATCACACAATGCTTTAAAATAATTTCTTTATCCAAGTTGATTCTTTATAACTACTACACATTTCTAGAATACTCCTCTACTCCCAAAGCTTTTGACAAAGATGGGTAGGCACTACCATGCCCATTTCAGAAAGAGGAAGACATTTTCTAAGAGGTCCATATCCAGCAAGTTACCAGGACATTTAAGTAATTTAAGTACCAAGTATGTCATGAGGGCACTGATACCAAGAATATTACTTATCAGTTAACAATTAAGTGGAAATTATTTATCATTCAAGAGGAGTCAAACTCTCCCCGCACCCGAAGAAACAAACAGACAACAACATACCAGCCAGATTCTCCAACCACCTTATAATCCATTCAATTTTGCCTCCTTACCTAGCTAGCCTACAAAGCTAGGCAGGGAGTATGCCAGGCATGCCCTAGAAGAACAAATCCAATGATTTTCTTGTCCAAGATCTGCACAACTTCTCCTCAACTCTATTAGCAGTTAAAATATCATCATATAACAAGGCTTAGCAAGCAGACCCTTCCAGAAATAGAAAAAAAAAAATGTATTCTGCTTTGTCACTAAGCAGACATCAATCACCTTCAAAATACCTCTCCCTTCTACAGTATTTCTCTTTCCAGCAATGATGGCATTGATAGCAATGTAGTATTAGAGGAGTAAGTATATCCATCCCCATATTACACTAGCACGCACACACACAAAAAACAGGTAACTCATAAAACGTACATTGCCTCACTACTAAGATGCAGAATAAATTGGATGCACAAAGTTTATGAAATATAAGCAATATATGCAGACAAGCCTCCACTCATCACAGTGTGCCTAATTCAAACTGCTCCACATCTTCCCAGTCTAACAGAAACCAACTGTTTTTTCTCCTGTGTAACATATTGTAAATCACAATTTTGTATATCCTCCAAGACCTTTGTTAAACTGGAAATAAATACATGCCTAAAAGATATTCATCCTAAAGTATAAAACTACCATACATGTAGAATACATATACAAGACAGAATAATAACAAACTGTAGTGAACTTGTATATAACATACTTGAGAATTCATGGAATTATTTAAATTAACAAGGGCCTTCTATATTCACAGAGCTTAATGGCTTTTGAAATGGCAGTGTTTAAAGACAACTACCTTAATTTATCCAAAAATTGCTATGCAGAAGTGATGCCTTCTGGCAACACTGAGAAAACAGGCAGAACATTCAGGCTCCAGAGAGTAAACTACATGTAAGGAGCTATCTTTTAACTACATTAATTACTGGGCAATCACATAGCCTTTAGTCAGCAAAATTCCCAATGAAGACAAGTTTTGCTTGCCTGAAGTCGGCAAGAAAAAGCTTGAATATCTGAACAATAATAACCTACACTTACACTCAATAATAATAATAAAAACAATGCATTTAACAATTAAAAGTTTCAAGTAATTACTATAATTTTCTTTAGAGATGTTAAGAAAAAAGTTACGTGAATGGATAACTTCAGCTAATCTAGTCATTTTCTAAAATATTAGATTGTTAAAAAAAATCTTAACAGAAAAATCACAAGTATTTTCTGTCACCCATAATGAGTAGTAAGTTAGGCTACTTGTATGATCAAACCACTATTTTCCCAGGACAGATATTGCTGAGTCCACAACTCATACGGAAAACTATTACCATAAATATTTCACTAAATAAGAACAAAGTAAAAGCCTTTTTTTAATCCAAAATGTCAAAATAATTTTAAGAAATTCAAGCCTAGTGCATTTAATGAGAGCAGCTCAGAACGCAGCCTGGCTGTCTGTCACTAGGATACTGAATGGGAGGTACAGTCTACCAGAAGACTATAGCTAAATTCAACTCTACAAACTGTTGGTCCTTTTTCACCTTTCCCTCACTTTTTTATTTAGTGTGTGGTTCTGTAATTCAAACCTAATGGAGGAACCAGGATTGGATTAATAAGCAAGAACTATACAGTAGCCCCTGGTGTAAAAAAGATACTGCCAGTGTTCTGTCCTTCATCAGTTAGCATTACTAACTCCGCATGTTCCACGGTCACTTATAGCTTAACCAGGTTAAATACAGATGTGTGCATTTTGCCATGGGATTCAATGTTGACATACAATTAAATACAGTTTCCTTTTTTCTTAAATAAAAACTCTTATTTATTATCTAGACTTCTAAACTAGACACTGTAACCAGATCACAGTGTATTTTACACTATAAGGAAATTTGAACAATTTAAGCATAGCTGTTACCTGAAGACAACCACTTAAAATAAAAATGTGTTGTGTTTTTGCAACAACTTTGTTATTTTTCTTTTTCCAAGAAAAACAATTCAGATATGTTAGAAAGATAATCACTTCATTTCTGAGTGTGTTTTACATATACCTTGCAGATCAGAAGTATTAAAAAGTAACTTCATTTTTTTATAACTAATTTTGAGCACTCTCGCTACTCAGTATTCTGTACTCAAATTTTAATGCATCCATTTTACTAAGACATATAAAAGCAGCTCATGCATGTATTTATAAGGCTGACTCCACCAAATCTCAGGTACCTTCAATATCAATAAAGTTAGACAGCTGTATCACGCACTTTTTAAGCACTCATTAACTAGAAAAACAGTATTCACAACAATCCTAAAGGAGAAACTATTTTTTATATTCTGATAATAAAATGAATCTGATCCTGGGGTATCAATATCTCATTTTGCTGTTCATCATACAGTAACTCATATTAAATTTTTGTATGAATTATTTTTAAGTGGACTGTAGCTTTTAAACAAAAGTGGTTTTAAACTCAGTTTCTGAGACCCTTTCCACAGTCATTTTACAATGTTACTACACATTAGTTCTAATGAAGAGTGTAAGAACTTGTCCAGAAAATAAAAAAGAAAAAAAGAAGTAAACCTAACTGTTTAAAGTTTCCCACGTAACAGATAGAAATATAATAAAAACTTGAGAACTCGCCATCAGAACATATCACAGGTCACAAGACTTGACTGAAAACCAGCATTTCAAACTAAGTACAACTTTTCTTCAGTCTAGAGTTGATCAGGCCAAAATACGAATCTCCTCTCCGGCAGCTTATAAACTGCTGACAGCAAGTCGACTGTGGCATGTATATCACATGGAAACCTCTTTGGAAGCTCTGCATTATTTCAGAAGTTGCACCCCATGGAAAGTCATTTTAAAAGCTTAACTGGCACGTGTATGCTAAAATGTTTTGGTTTCCATCTAAAACTACACTAAATTCCAATCTTCAGAGACAGGATTTCCAGTTTATTTCTCTCTATACACACACAGTGAACTCAAGAACTGTAACACACGAAAGTGCTGTTAAAAGTTTTCGAAACAGAGTAAATTTAGTGCAAATAGGTTGACTGCAGGTCTCTCTTCCTCATAAATTAAAAAAAAAAAAATCACTGGCCTGTGTTCTGCAATAAATAAAAGATAATTCAGTGAAAATGTAGGTACTTTACATAAAAGCATACTAAAACAAATTCAAGGTAATGTAAGTCCAACCTTTACCTCAAGCCCCACCTCAAGATAAATGAAATCAATTCTAGCAGTGTATCCTGGCAAAGTATTTAATGAGGAAAAATTCAACTGTAAAGAACTGCAAGACCAAGTTTTGGCAACAATACAGACATTATCAGATGGCTTTTACCTACATTCACCTTATTCAAAAACCTTAAGGAGACACGGAATGAACTTACACATTACCTAGTATATTTAGCAGTTACTTAGTATATTTATTTATTTACAAGCCAACAGAACTTCAGAATCTAGAGCATGTACAGAAAGCACTGTAACTAACAAAACCTCTTCCTGGTGCTAGATGACAGGTTTCAAACAGATCAAACTCTATAATCAATATTTTCCTAATTACTTTTTATATGTACTTATTGGCTTCCCCTATTCTATGAAGATTTTAACTCTAATTACAATAATGAAAAACCGTTCTTTCTCATTCTTCTCCTTATAATTTATTGTAGTCAAAACTAAATTACAGCCTAATAGCTCTTCTTAAAAGTAGGCTCTTGCCTTGGCAGAATGGTTCAACATCACTTTCTTATTTACCAAACAATCAATTCTGTGCAAGAAATTATACCGTAGCAAAACCTAAAGCAAATATACTTAAGAAAAGGCACAGCATATAAGTAGTCTACTGACGTTTTTGGCTCTGAAACATTTGAAAATAAACCATTCCATAGGACCTCTAATGGAAAGCAGAAGAGGAGTGGCTTAAGCATAAATTTAGCATTTGTCTTTACTTGTCAAGGGCATCTATACATAGCTACCAAGGCAATTTCAAAATAAAATTGTTAGTATGGACTTCTAAATCAATATTCAAAACACTCCAGTTTTGGTTTAGCAGTTTTGTACCCCAGTCTGACCAAGTTCACCATTACCATTGCAAACTGAGCTAAGGACTCCTTGTCACATCCACTAAATAACCTCTAGGTGCAAACTGCCTCAGAGGTTTTTCAGAAAGATTAACAGAAAAGCACAGCCAGTACTATTTTCCTTTGTATAAAAAGCTACCTTTTTGCTGGCCTGGAAGATAAAACAACTGACTAGCAATGAATAAGTACTGTTGACATGTCCCCTACTTGAACTTCAAATTAGTTTGGTCCCTCAACCAACTAGCATCACAAAACCATTTTGAAACCCTTGCATTTTGAATCTTCAAATCTTACCTACAGCCTAGCTCAATTAATCAGTGTCATCTCTTACTGTTATTACCCACTCTCTCACACACATTAATTCTCACAGACAACACTTAACATCCAAAGTCACTCAATTCTCTGAGCTAGATGGTACTCTGAATATAAATTTCACCAACTACTATACCACAGGATGTCTTCTAGGAAACATAATCGGAACTGTTAGTCTCTTCAACACCTAAAAATATTATATATATCACTCAGTAACAGTGTCTTTTAAATACAAGCTACACTTCTTGCAGCAAGGTGCGGCTTTGGTGCATTTCGATGGACTGAGATCAGACACTAACACCTGAAGGAAGTAGATGGTAAAGCACAATACACAGCAACTTAAATCATTATACTGTTCTTCACAGCTCGTACTGTTGCAGCCACCATCACAACCAGAGGCATATTACATCAGCAACCTTTTAGTCCCTTCCTCTACTGCAGAGGCCCAGCAGTTGGAAAAATACCCACATACTCAGTCTGCATACACAGAACTAAAAATGGAAAAGAAGGTTGCTCCTTGGACAGACTTCTCAGAGGAGAAGAGCATGAGAAAAGAAGTTGTAACTGCAGCAGTGATACTACCTGTTGACCAATGTCCTCTGCCCAGGCTTAACAGCAGCCTAACGACACAACAAACAATCTGCTGCCTAACTCAGCACAGACACACATTAACTAAAGACATCGACAGTCCCTTGCTAAAACCACCAGCAAATTGCTGTAGAGAAATATAATATGTAAACAGACTTGTTAGATGAACTACTCAGAATTTTTTTTATGTCATCCCCCTCTCCTAGCTTAGGGGGGAATAGTTACCTATTTCTGCCATATGCAGTTTTGTTTTCTTTTTTTTTTTTTTCCTAACAGCTCTGTTATCATTCAATGTATTTAGATTCCTACGTTTCACCCATTATAGCCAAAATTAAATGCAGAAAATTAGGCTAGTTTTCTGACATCTCCTTTCCCCTTAACTTTACACCTCAGTAGAAAACAGAAACCTAAACAATGTACCAGTGGAACAAAGACTGTTTTATCTTGAACTATTTCAAATTAATATATTCCCCTGGGGAAGGAGACAAAAAACTGCTAGTCAAATTGTAATTTCAAGGCTTGTAACACACAGTTACACAGAACCCCTTCATAATCTTGTATATTGAGTTCAAACAGTTCAGGAAGTTGCTGCAATAGGTTGTTAGTTTCTGGTTTTTCACACTGAAGGGATTTTATTTGTTTGTTTTTAAATGTTAAGTTACTTTCAGAGCTAGGTTAAGCAACCTGTTTTGCTCTGCATTTAAATGGAGTAGGGGATTGTATTCACTTTTCACAATTGGGTTAAGAGAGTAGTCACCATTAACCGAAATTGAAGTCTGCTGCTGCTTAGAGAATAAAAGGCATAAAACACATTTCAAAGGGGCACATATCGTCCTCGCAGTTTTCTCTGATCAGAGAAGACTACTTAATGCATTTCTTCCCTTACCTCTTCACTTGAGATGTTTGAGAACAGAGGATCTGTATCTTACTGAAAAAAAACATTCAGAAAAACTCCCACCATCTTCCTTTTCTTTGTTAGCAGTTTCAGTTGTTTTTATACTATAAGTTCTACACCAGGTGTGCCTGGAGATCCTCACCAAAAATATACACAAAAAGACACAGTCTTAGTCCCAGCTGCTATATCACATCTGCCCATCTAAACGTGTACCCAACTCCGACATGTTGGCCACAAGGAAGCGACTACTTCAAATAATGCGCACACTCCCACACCCCCCCAAAGCAACCAAAATCAAAAAAACCCATCCAAATATAAAGAACACTGAACAGACAGTCCTGAAATTTATCTTACAGCTAGTGACCAAGCAGCAGTTTGACCTTAACACAAATGAAATCACAGGTGTGTACGACCTGGTCAACTCCCCAGCTCATTTTATACAAAATAATTTGTCTGCTAACAAGCTGAACTGAATTTGGATCACTGATTTTGAAGTGATAGATTCTGGAGACCCATTGCTATGTCCCCAAAGCATTCTGATCTGCCCTACCCCTACTCCTTAAGAATGTCATTACAAACATTTTTAGTAAAAAAAATACAAGCTGCAACACTTATAGAAAACTTCAGATGGACATCAAATAACAATCAGTAGTTTGTGATAGCAGATCAGAATGTCTGTAGCGTTTTGCCTTTTTTCTAATAAGGAATGTATGTTCATTATCTCTTCAGAAAAATAAGAAGCTGGCAGCAATGAAAATATTTTCTAAAGTTCTCTTTCTGTCTTAGAAGAAAGTCAGTCTGTGAATCCTCTAGAAGTGAAGCACAGAAAGTGCTTCACACAAACGATTATTTTTTTTGGAAACGGGACTGTCAGTGGCTACAAGCTCCTACCACATCACTAATCAAACTTTTTCCATTTTCTTACTACTACTCATGCAGTACTCGCAAATCTAATGTGAAATAGGCAGGAAAACTGACCTCCAAAGACCTCAGATGCAAACACTGCCTTCCTGAAACCCAGGCATTCCAAACAAGGGCTGCTGTACCAGAGAAAGCAAAAGGTATAACTACAAGAAGATAAAGACCTGTCTCAACAACAGGTACAACCCAATCTGGAAATCTAATTATAAAATCATTTTATAGCCTGAACCATATAGCCTGAATCAAACTGGGATCAGTTTATACAGTCTTATACTGCAGAATCACATTCCCCTGATACTACCGCTCCCTTTAGGTGCTGACCTAAAGCCGGAAGAAACCTCCTTTACCCACCAAAATTTGCAAAGCTTTAAGCTTTCCTCAGCATTACAGAAGATTGGTCTCATGTAAATACGTGGACAGAGAATTCAGCACTACAAGGCACCTACACACCACAATCTTCACTATGCTTTGCCCAATGAAGGCACAAGGCAAACCCTGAGCAATCTCCAGTACTTTAAAAACAGCCTTTAGAGACTGTAATCGTCTGCAGCCAGGCTCAGGGTGTAGTTCCTGATGGAGAAATCCCCTGTACCTAACGAAAAGCCCCAAACAGCACCAGGGAAGCATGGTCTCCAGCCTCAGCAAGGATTAATGATGAGATTTTCCCAGAAAGCAGGTACCTGTTCTGGGTACATAACAACAGATGAAGCGCCTCTAAACCTGCTCACCATCTTACAGATTTCTCCTACCTTCATTCAGTGTGCCCAAAAGAACATGTGCAATAGCAAGTATGTCTACAGGCGTTATTTTCTTGATAAATCCATAGCTTAGAGTAAATATTTGTAATCCCTCTCAGCTCACATTTATTCAGTATCCTCACCCAGACCTGCATCTCTTCCCCAGAGTGTTCACAGAATAGAATATTTCAGTTGGAGGAGACCTACAATGATCACCTAGTCCAACTGCCTAACTACTTCAGGGCTGACCAAGTTAAAGCATGTTATTAAGCGCATGGTCCAAATGCCTCTTAAACATTGACAGGCATGGGGCATCGACCACCTCTCTAGGAAGCCTCTTCCAGTGTCTGACCACCCTCTCAGTGAAGAAATGCTTCCTGATGTCCAGCCTGAATCTCCCCTGCCACAGCTTTGAACCATTCGCATGTGTCCTGGCACTGGACCTCAGGGAGAAGAGACCACCACCTCCCTCTCTCCGTCCCCTCTTCTGGAAGCTGTACAGAGCTACAAGGCTGCCCCTCAGCCTCCTTTTCTCAAAACTAGACAAGCCCAGAGTCCTTGGCCGCTCTTCACAGGACATGCCTTCCAGATCACAATATTCATATTGAAGTAAGTATAAAATTTTAATTATGTTTTCATACACATTTATCATCACTTGAAACAGATGATTGCAAAATGTATATTTTTCTGCTTCTATTCAGCTCAACAGACTATAGTGCCTTGGCATGGCTGTGTTATCACACAACAGCTCTTAAGAATGCAATACTTCATAATCAGAGTATAATTCTTCAATACATACAAAAAACTGAAACACAACCAATAAGCATACTCAAACATTGATATTCTCTTTGGTAATGCCACTGTGAACTGCTTTTATAGAAATAACACATCACATTAAATCCCCTTTCAAATACTCTGTTGAAGCAAAAGTAACAGCTCTAGTAACAGATGCAGGGCTACAGCCTTGAAATTAGTAGTTTGGAAACTGGAATAATTTAGGTTTGGATGTTTTGTACCTTACCATATGCTTGCACATCCCATATCCTTTGTTTCAAAGAAAATAGTTTTCAATATTGTCAACCCTTAGTGCCAGTTTCCAACTGTACTCCATGGACTACAAGCAATCTACTTTCCAGTACAGATTGCTTTGCCCTGTACAGTATCTGCTACGCCTTACAATCCAAAGGGAAGATGAACAGCATCAAGACTCACAATTTGGAACCACCCCTCCTACCAGTATAATTATTTTAACTACTTTTTCCTAAAACAAATAAGCAAAAAGCCCCAACCATTATTGTTGCATAGTCACCTAAAATTAGTTTACATATGTGCACAGAAACTTGCCATCTATTCCAGAGGGACTGTACTAAAACAAGAGAAGCAATATTCCCGGACTCTAAAGGTAGAAGAATTGGACAAGACCTGACTTAAGCTTCACTGCACCTGAAAACTTGCCTGACTATTTAATATTGGAATATTATGATGCCATATGTTATGAGATAAGGAGATTCACAAAAATTAGCTAAATATTCACATTTGGTTCTTTGACCAAGAGAAGTGCTGAACAGGCGAAAACTTTACATTCTAAAACTATTACCAGAGTTGCTAGTGGGAACCTTAAAAATCAGAATTTAATGCTGTATCATTTTCAGTAAGTGAAGGTTTTTAAAGCCAGTGTTTCACAAACTGCCTGAGATTTTAGACCTTTTTTTAGTAGGTTAGCACTATAGTTTGGCTATGCTTGATTATCTTAAAACTAGAACTTAGAACTTTGTGCAAATGTAACAGAAGACATATTTTATATTGATTGAAATTAGCAACTTAAACTAAAGACATTTCCAGATTCTTCTCTGAAAGACATACAAAAAAATGAATTGTAGTTATCTTAACGGCAAACAGCAAAAAATGCTTCTCTTATATAGGCATTATACAGGCACGAAAAACATTGTTCTTTCTGAGGATGCAAAACACCTTTATAAATATTATGTCTGTTCCTCTAGGTCTGTTTCAAAGGCTTGAAAAGTTTACTAGACAGTATCTGTAACAATGTGATCAACAGGAAACATTAGCTTCATGTACACAAATAAACTAAGGCAGACAGATGTCACATCCAGCTTCTGAAAAACTGCTGAAGAGTTCTATAAAAATGCCATCCCTAAAAATCTCTTTAGGAATATCCATCACCACTTTTACAAACCAGTACATGTAAAGTAACAAATTTAATTAACTTTCTTTTAACTCAAAAAGTCCTCTGTGGTTGCACAAAAAGAAACTTACGGGGAACAAAATTCTGCTTCTGCAACCATGCCCTATAATGGAATTTACATTTTTAAGACTTGGTTTCACCGACAGAGTGGACAGAATCCCCAGAATTCATTTCAGTCACTCAAAAAATAAATCTGTCAACGGAACAATGTGAAGGAAAAAAGCCTGTTACATCAAGAAAGCAAATTTATTCACATTGGTCAATCTCAAACTCTTCAGGAAGAAAGAATACAAAATCTACTGTACATTAAGAAACTCTAGAAACTGTGTTATTCTACATAAAGAAAATTACAAATCACTTAATTCCTTTCTGTAAGAACAGCACCACTTCTGAAGACTCAGGTCTAGAAAGCAGGTATGATTGCTTAAGGGACACAAAGAGATAACGGAAGATTAAGATCGCAATAGGCCCCATCAGAAAAGTTAAATTCAACTTTAAAATTTAACGTATTTATTTTTACTAACACAAGCAGGGTTATTTTCACATAAATCTTAACCCTTCAGCAGCGTGAAATAACCAAAACGGAAAAAACAACTCCCGCCTTGAATTTCTGATGCATTCTTAAGATTATAAACATGAAAGTAACAAAGTAGTGAAAGGTAACAAATGTTAAGATACAATGTCTCAAAGTCACCTTGCAACACTCTTTAGATCATCTACTACTTACAAGGCACTTAAAAATAGGTTTAGTCTGTGTGACTCAAAATTTACACTGTCTGCAGTCTGAAACCTCTAGTGTGCTAGGGAAAAAGCCGTACACAACAGAAAAAAACATAGCTGAAAAAGTATCCAGAATGGTATAACAAGAGTCTTTTTCCTTCGTTATTATGATCGAACCAGTTTTACACAAGCAGAAAGCACTTTCTTGTGAGGGCATTTAAGCGTCAAAAACTGCACAAATGGACAACAGCAGATTAGAAAACACACAAGCATATCAGCCCTTTGCAGACTTGAAACAACCACCTTGTGAACCCAAACGGACTCAAACGAACACGGGCAAGAAAGTGTTGTGAACTTTACATTTAAAGATTCACAAAAAGCTTGTTTCCATCACACCACAAACTTTTTTCCATTTGGTGTTGCAAGCTTTCCTGGAAGTTGGTTTCAGTAAGCCAGGAGGAATGAAGCCAATTGCTCAGATACACGCCATACTTAGATGTCTTAGCAGTTCTGTAAACATTTGGAGAATGCCAGTTATTGCCCTTGTGATCCAATTGTTCCTCTCGACCAGAAATATGCCTTATAGCCTAATAGTATTTTGGCATCTGCAAATCTATGTAGCTATCATCATCCTGAGCGTCACCCTGACGCCACAGAAACAGCTAACACTGTCTAGACAACATATAGTCTTCACCAAGCTCTGGCAGTAGTTGTGTCACTTGGAAATCAAGGCAAAGGAACTGGTCTAACAGTCCATAGTGACCAAAGACATTCAGAAAACAATCAAGGAGCACATAATTAAATGCAAAAGTACTTAAACTGGATTGAGAGTTCTAGTGAGGCACTGACCGACTAATGCATCTCAAAATCGTGGTGGAGGTTTATGTATGAATATCACAGATGTAAATGTGTCACCAGGTATACTCAGTTCCCAATCATTTCCATCTCTAGGTAGAATTAAACTGGAAGCAAGCCTTAATTATAGCAGTGGTCAGAACAAAGATTTGAATAAAAACATGTCTAAAGGTGACAGACTATTTTAATGTGCACTGTCTCAATCTGGTGTGTACAAAATCCACCTGTCTCCTCAGATGAGCTATGGTAGAACACCATCTCAGTTTTAAGATAGAAGGAATTGGCATGCGGAGGTTGTGATGTCCCAGAATAGCAGCAGAAGGCATTATTGGTGAAGCTATTCACAAAGACATGTTGAGGCATACAGCACACAAGTTACTCTTCTAGTCTCCTGTACTGAATCATCTTCCTTTCAAAATAGTGCAAAACAAATTTGCACCAGATTCTCAAGGTTTAAGAGGTTCTGAAAAAGGCTCTGAGATTATGTACTATTCACAGAGCATCCAGGCACTGCCTATTTGAACACTGCTGTGATTTTTTTTCTTTTAAATCCTACCAGCATGGAGCCCACTACTGTTAACAGCGGTTGTCTACCCTGCAAACTGTTTGCAAATGGTCAGCAGTCTGCTTCCTGTATTAGTGACTGAGAAACTGACATACCCGAAGAAAAAACAATGGCATACTAGAACACCAGCACCAAAAGTTACTTTGACATTCAAGCCATGGATATGGAGGCACTCACAACAATGTCATAAGTTTAAGAAATGTATGCAGAACAGGAAAATCTGAAGAGCGGGAGAAAGCAAAAAAGCCAGAAAGCACAGAGAACAAAAACAATACAGCGAGTCCACAGAAAAAGGTGTTCAAGCACTATGACAAAAACTACACAAAGCTTTATTAAAACGCTGCAGTAAGATGGCAAGAAACGCATTCACAATGTCTAGTTGGCAGGCAAAAAGAATTGCTGGAATAGGAAAGGAAAATTGCTTATAAGATAAACTATAGTCTCCTGAGAACCAAGGCTGCAGCGAGAGGTCTCCAAGGGAGTATCCCAGAGCAAAACGTTAAGCTCAGGTTCTGACGTACCACGAGGATGTAGTGAAGCCTGTTATACATATAAGAAGCCTCAAAACCTAAAATGTTTAAAGGCCAGGTTTATAGAAAACGTTTTAGATACCTGAAGATTCAGACAAATTTTCAGTAATACTTCAGCACCTAACTCCATTTACAGTAACGTATTAGGCACGCGGGCACCTCTGAAAAACATTTCACAACTTCAGATTCCAGGCAGTGTTCGAAAACGTGGCCGTGCACAGTTTGGCCTCAGAAGCGGAGCAGTCGTAGCCAAGATTTCCAAACCTCTCGGCCAGAGAACTACTCGGAAGGTTCTCCCTTCCTGCTGACAGGGATATCGATTTTCTGGTGCAGGGAAGGAAGGCTCCTGTTGTTCCTCTAAACTACTTCTAAAATCCACTTTTGCAGCAACCTTCAAGTCTAAGAACAGCCACCACAGCACGCGGTTATGGACACCGGTGGGCCGCAGCCGTGGGCGCAGGTAGGGCCTGGACCCGGGGGCAGCACCGGAGGAGGAGTCAGGCAGACGCAGGCAGGCCTCGCAGGGACAATCACCCGCAGCCGCAGCCAGGGTCTACCGCCGCCGGTACCTGGCCGGCTCCACGCCCCGCAAGGCCGGTGAGGGGAGGGCGCTGACCCACCTGCAGACAGTGCCTGCCTTCCCCCCCCGGGGCTCATCCTCCGGAGAAGGGCGAGAGGCGGCGTCCCCCCGCCCCTGTCAGAGCCGCTCCGACCCTGCGGCC